>Ga0131853_10007220_pt1 | contig 20083 bp, 13 predicted proteins | sample TergutLab28metaG_FD_92764 | JGI IMG/M metagenome (GOLD analysis project Ga0131853, IMG submission 92764) | Labiotermes labralis P1 segment gut microbial communities from Petit-Saut dam, French Guiana - Lab288 P1 (version 2) (version 2) | ecosystem: Host-associated > Arthropoda: Insects >... | reverse complement strand
GGGGGGGGGGGGGGGGAGACATATCTCCGAAACATTGCGTCGCATCTCAGAGGCCCCTAGTCTTAACTTTTACGGCCTTGAGCAATTCAAATCTTACATGTTTCCTTCCTTATGATGACAAGAAACAAAACTAGCATCCGAAATATCGTATTTTCTTTCAGTCTAAACAGACAGACAATGTCAAAACGCTCGTATGACAATATATTTCGACGGAAGTCTCACTCAGGGAGGAATTTGCGACCCCTGATGTATGTTGAGTGCATAGGCAGGAATGTTGTTTAAAAAACATTTTAATATTAAAAGGAGTAGGGTGCGTGATTGGGCCCTGGGCAAAGCTTTCCGTGCTTCTTGGAAGGCTACTGGTCATGAAACGCCCCTGTGTTCGCTACTGCATTACGTTTACCGGCCGATCGGCCGGCCGCCGCGAGCGCACAAATCTTGTAAATAATCACCGAGGAAGGAATCTGGGAAATGTGGTCGCACGTTCCCACATGCGGTCAGCAATTATATACTGAAGGGGCTCGTGGTTTTCCCACAAACAACCAACAAATTCTTTCAACAGCAGCTCTTCATATTGCTACATACAGCCAGCATTTACTTCAGGATTTGCCCGTGATACTTGGACTTTGTTCTAATAATTGCACAAGCACCATATCATGATGTTTCCAAATGCGGTAAACAATTACATCATTAGCAGACCGCAACGTTCCCCACATGCGGCCAGTAAATTTCTCGCATGCGGTCACCAACATTTTCAGCAGTGGTTCGTGATGTAATGCCAATTATTGCGAGTTTTACCTCGTGACGGTAATAGAGACGTTACGTTTCAATATAACAGCCCTGTATTAAAGAGTGTGAACTCGCACGAAGAAATCTGGACCAAGCCACAAATGAATCCAACGTTAAATATGGATTATTACATAGAAGACAGTCATGAAATTACCTTCTTTTCGGATTTGGATTATTAAATCTTATTTCAAGGTTATATATAGTCTTCAATGCTCTTTCCACGAAGCGCATAAAAGTAACGCAAATGAGAACAGAGTGTCTCTGTTCACACATTTCATATCTGAAACTACTCGAAGGATTTTCATCAAAGTTATTCCACGCGGAATCGACACTGAAAATCCCTGTCAATATAAACGATGTTTATTAGGTGGGGGTAACTACAGTCAATAACACAACTAATGTATGTGTAATAATTGATGTTTTTATTAGAGATAAAAAACTACATGTTTCGACCAACAGTGGACATCATCAGGTTTTATCCGAAATTATATGCTAAAGGAGAGAGTTTATACAATGTGCGCCATCGCGTATCGATGTTGAGATCTCATCATCTGCGTGTCAGGGCAAAGTTTATTCCTTATGGCCTAAGTGTGGGCTCTTGTTAGTCGCTGGTGTGGTCCACAGGACTAACAAGAACCCACACCTACGCCATAAGAAATAAAACTTTGCCTGAAACGCAGATGATGAGATCTCAAAATCGATACGCGATGGCGCACATTGTATAAACTCTCTCCTTTAGCATATAATTTCGGATAAAACCTGATGATGGCCACTATTGGCCGAAACATGTAGTTTTTTTATCTCTAATAAAAACATCAATTATTAGACATACATTAGTCGTGTTATTGACTGTAGTTACCCCCACGTAATAGTTACTACACACAACGGGGTTGGCACACCTCAAAGTTATAAACGATGTTTTACCTCGCAAACAAATCGAGTGTTAGCACAATTTAAAATCACATCCCCTTATACAATATTATTAGGTATTAGTGACATAACATTGATATACCATTAAGACACGTAGCTTCGTCAATATGAATAAGTGTAAACTGTCCTTCACTGTACCCACGAGGGCCAGATATTGGTAGCTGCAAAATTAAAAACTAGAAAGAGAAGTCAAGAAAGAGAGCTGACTGGGAGAAGTCCATAAAAGAGGCGAAGGTCCGTATTGGACTGTAGTGCCATCTAAGAAGGAGGAGAGAAATAATGACGAGGGATACACCATTTTCATGTTATTTACTTAACAGTCTATACTTTAACAAGAAAGTACCGTAAGCGTCTCGACGGTAATTATCGCCTTCAAAATCACCGATAAATGTTATTATCCCTCGAGGGCACCGATACGACCTCGTATCATTTGTACTGGTATAAAAAAGGAATTTTGACCAAACATTTAAGTAATGCAACAATATGTATTCGAATACATTTTAATATATATATTAATTTTTAAATTACACAGTTTTGGCTTCTAACCTGTAAAAAATGTGTAACCTTTGTAAGATTTAGATGTCAGTTGGTTTAATGACAGTGTGTGAATATGAGGATGGCCTAGCCTAGGCCGAAACATGTCGTTCTATTAAACAAAATAGAATTTAGTTGTGTTTAGACTGATATCAATATTTATGTATTGAGTTACTGAGTAAAACAACGGGACATTACACGTTAAAAAATAATATGTTTCATGTGAACGTTCTTTTCTCACAGACTTTTATTTGGACCTTGTGATGGCTTATTATTAAAGCCGAAACATGTTGTGCATTAGACAATGAAGACTGCCCATATACGCTTGAGAGTGATGGTTTTGTTATTCATGTATCTGTTTCACGTATCGGAACGGGATGTCTCACTCGAAGACTGTTGCACTTTGTTTTCACAGGGGAAGGAAAAGGAGCGGCCTTACCAGCGACGATCAAGATGGAAAAAGCGTGTGCTCGTGCAGGAGGCATGTGTCTTCCAAAGAAAGAATGTCCTACTGGTCAACTCAACCCCACAAGGGGACTTTGCCCTTTACAACAAGAGGCTGGAGTTGAATGTTGTCACGGCCGTACGTTTGAGACACAATTTGAAAGTTTTTTAATCAAAACTTCATGGATTGTAAAATGTTACAGACCAAGTCTGATAACGAAAATATAAGCAGAAATTACTCGTCTCAGTCAGTAAGATGACTTGGTGCTGGCTGGAAGACCAGAGCTCAAGAAATTAACTTCCCTTTCCATCAAGATTCTCGGGGCTGTCGGGGGTACCGATCGAGAAGGGTGGTGGGTGGGCGGAGGCGCTTCCGTAGAGATGAAGCAATAGGACAGTGCATCTGACCACCTACTTCCATCTAATGCCGAGGTTAAGGAAAGTCAATATTATGTATAATTTCATGACACACTTTTAAAGCATGAGAGATACTGTTATGATATAGTGCCCTACATTTATTTTGAAAGTAACAGAGATATTTATTCTTAGGTGGAACTTAAGTATAATACATTTCTATAGTAAAATCAACCAGATGCACCATTGTCTCAACTTTTTTTTATTTTGGAATAACACGCTACATATCTCGGACGGTCTTTCCGTCCATCATCAGGAGTTCAAGACTGTGCACACAGCAACAAGCATATGTCAAACAGATACTACTAACTGCTAGCTAGCGGGAACGAGATGTTCCAGGATCAGCAGTATCAGCAGTTTCTGTTTGACATATGCCTGTTGCTTTGTGCACAGTCTTGAACTCCTGATGATGGACGGAAAGACCGTCTGAAACATGTAGAGTGTTATTCCAATGTTTAAAAAAATTTGAGATAAAAGTGCACCTGGTTGGTTTTACTGTAGAAATGTATTACGAAGCACGGCCCTATAAACGTCAAATTAAGTGTAATACTAATTAAAATAAGTTTTAAATAGAGACAATGTATTGACGGGCTGTGCGCCGGACGGCAGGAGTTTTATTCCGTGTGGGATAATCTGAATTTTATATTCACTACAACGTCTAACATGAGTCGGGATAGCTTAGTCCGATTAGTGAATAAGCTAAACGCCCGGCGACCTAGGAAACGTGGTTCAATTCTAGGCAGGGACAAGAAAGCTTTCTCTTCTTTAACGCGTCCAGACCGACAGCGGGGCCTACCCAGCTTACAAGTCGATGGGCAAAAGGGGTGTTTTCCCAGGGGTGAAGCAAAAGGAGAATGGATCTTGCCACTCACATTCATCCGCATGTAGTACCAAGGGAATGCGTGGAACTCTATAGCCACTGTCCTGTATGCCTTCATGGCATGCACAGGAAGGAATTTACGTCTTACCAGCAGGTCTGGGGTCCACGTGGAGTTCCATAAAGTTACAGCCGGAGACAATTTTCCAAGGGAAATCTGACGGCGGCAGTGCTACTTACTTACCCCGATATGTTTTTGACATTTGCGAATGTGTTTTGCACAGTACCTTTACTCGTTCCATAAAACTTCGGCTTAACCTGTTGTGAAAACGTGGCCTTTTGTTTTGACATTTAAACAGGCCTTTACTTGGCAATAGTAAGTAGCTATGAAAAGGTGTGTGGTCAAACACAACTTAATCATTGAGGTGTATTTAATGACTATGTGATGGAAACAACTACATGTTTCGGCCTGTATGTAGTTGTTTCCATCACATAGTCATTAAATACACCTCAGTGATTAAGTTGTGTTTGACTACATACCTTTTCATAGTTTCACACACACAACGGGGATGACACACTTCCTAAATAGTAAGTAGTTATGTAGCAACTCGAGGTGCGAAACTGGCGGGCGAAACAATAACCAGGACCAAAAAGTGTAACCAAACGGCTATGGCGTAGAATTATTCAAGTAACCGGTATTTTAGCTTTAATTTTTTTTTTTGGGGGGGGGGGGGAGACTTAAAATCATATTTAAATCCTAATGGTCGTTGAACATTGTGATACTGTATTTCGGGTGTTAATGTCTGTTTCACAAAATTTGTTCCGTGTTTCAGTGTCGATCCTGGAGAGGCGCTGCAGTAAGCGAGGCGGAGAATGTACTCCGAAGACGCGATGCGGACGCGAGTTGTGGGACGACCATGCTGAGGACTGCAGTCAGAACGAAGCTTGCTGCATTTTGGTGACATAATATCTAAATATTTGACGTTGTTCGAAGATGGCAAGTGGACTCTCAATACATGCTATAACCCAATATGTAACAATGAAACAGTCCGTCTATACACAACACTTTAATACATCTAAAAAAAAAACTACATATTTCGACAGTATGAAACAGCCATCATCAGCCGTTAGTTCTACCGAAACAAGTAGCGTTTTGTGTACAGACAGACTGTTTCATTGTTACCTACTGTCCTAACACAATGGGGGTGACACGTATTAAGACTATATCCCGAGAATGGGAACAGCCTGCTTAACTCTTTCGCTGCTGCTCGTAACTGTCCGATACAGAATATTGACCTGAAATCCGTTCATTCATAAGGAGTGGAGTAATTCATATCAGTTTATTATTTCACCCCTAAAACGAACCGGGATTGTTCAGCAAATAAATGACTGACTGTGGGATGAAGGATCGAATTTCGATTCCAGAGAGGGACAGAATCAGCAATTTATTTCTCTTGCACCACTGCGTTCAGACCAGCCATGGGATTCGCGACATTTCATCAGAGGCAATGCAGCCGGAGCTGAGAACTTATCTACATGTAATGCCATGATTAAGAGAGCAGGCAACATGGCATTCACTGCCCCATAGGTTTGCATGGAGTGGTGCCTCATCACAGGGACAAGTTTTACCTTTATTTGGGCTGAAATTTGTATATTAACCTGATTTCTTGGATATCATTTCGTAGATTTTTGTGTTAAAATTTCTAGAATAGAAAGAATCGATAATACTGCATCCCGTACAAAGGTACAGATCTAGACTATGTGCCTTCCTGTCAGTTTCTATCATTACGAGAACATTATTGCAACATCGCATCACTGAACAGTATGCCTGTAGTAAGCAAATGAAGAATTTGTAAGGCGCCACACCGTCCTTCTGCAAAATTAACTCCTTCTTTGCTTTAAAATATATTAGCTTTGTTTCTGTTTAAATTCCCATGTAATTTTAGATGAGAGCACGAAGAAATGAAAACACTAGTATACAAATATCCGGTTTGCCATAACACAAAATAAACTATGACAATATTTTCCGTGAATTATTTGTGTGATGAAAAAATTTATTTTTTGTGTGAACATATATCCTTCTAACCTTCCTACTTGATTACAGAACAAATTTTGTTTAAACTTTGGTCTTTATCCTGTAACTGCTGCTTTGAAATTTTACATATATTTTCCAGATTCTTCCATGTGACCAAGTATGCTTTCCATTCTGGGGTGATAACACCGTTTCGTGGTGGCTAATTTCCCGGCATTTTGGAGAATCTTTGTCTTATAATCTGCTAATAATTTTACTGGAATTCTAGAAAATATACACAAATTTCAATGTCTTTTTCCAAAATTATTTGTTGTTTCTTTTACGGTAAGGAATTTGGTGTTTCTTGCTAAGGGCAACTTAGACTAATGACATATGTGGACAAGATGCTGAGGACAAGTTTCTAACCTCAGACATAAAGAAGTAAGCGAAGGACGAAGTTCCTAATGTATGCATGTTTATCGTATTGTTTAATTTAATGATAAATAATTTACGAAGTTGATAAAAAAAACTTGCAAAAGACAAATTTTTTATATATCAAATAAGTTTTCACATACTTATTTAGATTAACAAAATATGTAACATGCAAAATAGGTCACATAAGAGAGAAAAAGTATCTTTCTGTAAATATATATTTATTTTCCTTACGATATTCAAAGGAAATTGATATTTTAAATACTTCAACTGTTACGTCACGATTTAAACGACTTGTCTTATCATTTGCATTCAATCGAAATTCAACTTCGTTCTTCGAAACACAACCTAATTTTGCTTCCATGTCACAAAAGTGAAAGGGGCAGTAGCCCACTCCAAATACAGAATACGTCATTAATCAAACTGCATTTTCAGCCTATTCCTGACGAACTTAAAACACGTGAAATTTCAATGATAATTGGCACAGATGTGGACAGTAATTTTTCTTGATTCACTTCCAATGTTAATCAAGACAGCACTTTACTTCGATGCTTCCGGAGCCACTCACCTAAGGATGCAGGATTACATCCTAGAAGAGGGAACATACCGTTGTAACCTCAAAACACAAAACATGCCTGATTGCACTGCACTTGTGTGACTGCTGTGAGCCATCTTCGGTTCTTCAGAGACATTCATGAAACACGATTTCACTGAATATGCACAATGAACTGGATGAGTTTCGGGAATACGGCGATATTTATATTAAAATAAAGTCACTACAAAATAGAAAACATGCAGTTGCTATCTGGAAATAATCTAATAACGTTTTAGGAAAGCGTGGCTACTGCAATACCGACTTAGTGTGTCACTGACTGTTGTTTATTGCTCCTGTCATCTGCTGCTGTTCGTCACTTCTTTCTGAAGACTGTAAGAAGAGGACAACAAGCAATGGGATTTTCTAAATATGATTGATTGTCATGTAGCAAGAGAAGCTGAAGTTACATCTTTTCTTAACTCTGAGCAAGATGTCTCAAGTTTTTCGTGATTAGAATAGCTCTGTATGATGGTGCTAAACATAGGCTGCTGCAGCCATCTTCGGCTTTACATGTATTTCTTTAAAAAATGTACAAAACATGTATCTCCTCGAAAAACACGCACTTGTTGTCAGCTGCGGTAGGTTTTATGTAGACAGACGCACCACTGCAAATTATTAACACTACCCAACGATCAGAAATTACTTTTTTCCCTCGTGTTTTGAAAAATATACATCTGTTTACAACACTTGGAAATATAAGGTATAGATAGTAATAAATTTTACGTTTTACATCAAGCACAACATTTCTGAGAGAGTCGATAGAATTGAATGGAGCAGCATTCATTTCTGTGTTTATTTTTAATGGATAGGAAAATAAAGTAAATACGCTTGCTAGCATACTGTGCACAACGCTAATTCCAAATTGAATTGAAATACGTACAGTTGTAAAGAATTATAAAATATAAACAATATGTATTTAAATGAGAGCTGGCTGCTGGAACGAAATTTAACCAAAACGTTCTTCCTCGTTGGACAGTTTGCTTTAACTAGGAAAGAGAAGGCGGTCGGCAGCGCCTGAAGATGATCAGTAATAAAAGTGGAGGACTGAAAGAAGGCTGGAATAATAGGGCTGACACAAATGGAAAGAACACCATCAGGTTAACTTACATGAGTACCAGGAATCCAAACAAACTGTCAAAATGCACATGTCATCCACTCACTCTTACAAAGAATATCTCAGACTTGTACATTTGACAGTTTGTTTGGATTTCTAGCACTCTTTGAAGTTACACTGATGATAATCGAGATATGTTGGTAATGAATAACATGTGATAAACGCATTTGACGTACTTGCATTCGTTTGTCTTATTCCGTGAATTGAAATATCCCTTTCATGCACGGATTGGAATGAATTTAGTTCATCTGACTTAATAGCACAAACAACGGGGTTGTGGAGTGTTTTATGTTACTTGTCTTTGCTTCTTGTAAGTGAATCATCAGTCCCAAGCACATAATTCGATTAAAAATATTTGTGCGATTTCGGTGTCACTGTTTTTGTCCGACGGCCTAGGTACTGTGCTTGCAAATTTTACTGTATAAGAACTACCACCAGAAAGACAAACGATATATAAATATATGTATGTATGTACATATACACACACACACACACACACATATATATATATATATATATATATATATATATATATATATATATTACGCCTATATGCCTAGTGCCAAATGTGACACAGTTTAAAAAAAACCCCCCGTCTTGTAGATTACTAAAGATAATAGACTACATCAGAATATTAGGGCACATAAAAGGCGACTATTCTTGCTACACTCCTTGTGCTACGGAAAAAGCCGAAGTGTCATTCGGCAAACACGGCAGGCAGAGACTCTGTGTGGTGAGCTTCGGTACTTCACCTGCAACGTCGTATACAGTAAACAGTAGTCTTTCACTTACTTGTCATTGTACGGTTTTGTAAAACGGTTAGTGCTTGAAATTGACTTTGTGCGAATTTTCATCCTGTGATGTGTCTTATCAACGGACATAAAAGCCTTGTGTTGCTACGTATGTGTTTATTGCACCGTACGGATTGTTGCGCCATTATCTGACAAGGAAAATAGAGCTGGGTGAGTATGAATTAACAGTTGGATCTGTTGTAACTTTCATTCGTTGTGTTGTGCTGCGCTGTGTGCATAACTAAGGGATGGATTGGACTCCTGATTTAGTGGGTGTTTTATATCACATAATCATTCAAATTGTACTGATTTCGTCTACAGAAGCTTAGTAACGTGCATGGTAGGAATGTGGCGCCAAAATAAGATGGAGACAAGGATGAGGGCTGGAAGTACAGAGTATGTATGGCAGCTCTCTTCTGTTAACAGAGTCGACGAGAAAGAGCTTAAGCGGGTTCAAATTACCGGGGCCCAAATCTTTTGCATATGATATTGTCTTTCTCGATAGTATCAGGTGTAATTAGGTGGTAATCATTCGTGATGGCGGCACTTGCGGCCAGCCGCCATCTTCCATACGACGCTGTCTCCTTTGTTTCTACTGCCGATGGTCCGTGCTTGTTGGGAGGGGGGGGGGTGGAATAAAAAATTTTACTGGTGCTTGAACCCAATCTCGGAGGCCCTGCCTATTGGACAGAACACGGAAGCGAAGGCTTGTGCGAGCAGAAACGCACTTAGATTTACATGTAAAATGTGCTTTAAAATTGCCCGATCTCAACGAAAATTGAAATGACAACACATTTCTTATAAATTTTCCAATATCACAGGCAATGAAGAACTTTACGCTGTTGTCTATTTGTTTGCATGTGGACGATGGAACAGACGGAACTGTTTTAATAAGCACTCCATAAGTAGAATATGTTTAAGCGCCTAAAGAGACAGATTGTCTTAAAAGCTTACTTCTTACAGTGTGTATGACGCGAAAAATTGTTCTTTGTGCATACCACTCAGTATTTTTAATAGTAAAATATGGGAGGCTGCAATACATCTCAGATAAGGAGAAAGTAACTGTGTAATGAATTTCTTAGGAATTCTCTTGCATGCTGATGCCTTTGGAATCCGAATGGTAAGATTATGATATTAAAATGGATATTCTGAAATGGTTTGTGAGGATTTATTGATTCGCGAGTTATTTTTGCGCTGTTTCTATTACAAAGGTTGTATCGTGTGGAATTATATAAGAAGAAAAACGCGTGTAGTGAATAGGTGAGGATTTGGAATTAAGATTCCTGGCCTCTCTCATTTATTCGCCTGCCGGAACTGATGGAGGCTGGATAACCTAGCGGATATTAGAGCCACATTCGAACACGTTACAACCTTAATAGAAGTTTCGAGTATTACCACTATAACCTGCTTTGTTAACCTCTTGGAGGGTGAGCATTTATAACAATGAAAGTGTACTTGAAGACTAGATTTTCAGTTAATCATATAAGAATTTCTTGTGGTGGTATGAAAACAGGCTACATTTAATTTGTGCAGAACAAATTGCAGTCATTTTATTTAATATTTGTTTAATATGTCTGCGAATATGCAGTTCGTTTGTAGCTTCACTTTGGTTATATCTGATAATCGTTTACGAGAAATTGTTTCGAGTTGTTAGTAAGTAATAGATCTGAGATAAACTGAATGTAGGCAAATTCAATCTAGACGTAAAATAAGAAGTTTTTCAAAGAAAAGTCATGAAAACAACCCCTAGTCATGTCAGTCACTTTTTCTTATATGTGTAGGTTTGCGAAAAACAATACAAAGTTGGACTACAATGGATTAAATCGTATGGCCATAACAGAAGTTTCGAGGATGCAACGATCTGTGGGCGCCTCAATAAGGTTATACGAACACTTTCCATTATACAATTACAATTTATAACTAACAAGATGCAACTATTTTGATTTATTTACTTTAATCAGCTCTACATGTTTCGGGCAATGTTTTCGCCCATCATCAGGAGTATATCACTGTAACTACAGCTTCTGGTAATGTCCACCGATGTTGCTGCTGTCTGGTGTTGCGTATACGCAACATCAGCCAGCAGCAAAATCGGTGGACATTACCAGAAGCTGTAGTTACAGTGATATACTCCTGATGATGGGCGAAAACATTGCCCGAAACATGTAGAGCTGATTAAAGTAAATAAATCAAAATAGTCGCATCTTGCTGGTTATCAATTGGAATTGTACTAGTAACGCGCGGAAACACGAACGTTAAAACTTCTCCCTGTTAATATATTTATCACGTGTAAAACATGATAGTTGTAGGAGATCATTTCAAACACTTGTTATTCACAGTATTATACTGGTATTTAGGGTTCCCATTCGTTCCGTTTTTCCCGGAACTGTCAAGTTTTTAAAAGAAATACTTGCTGGTCCGAGAACTGTTCAGGGAAGCCCAAATGTTCTGAAATTTTTATTTGGCCAATCTTTTCACTTCCATCGCTGCAATAATTACAATTTCTCCCTCTCCTACACCGATGGTGAGCGAGTTCAGATTCTGTTGTGTTTGGCTTCGTACGGGTATTGGTGGGAATCAGACAGGCGTATGATTGGTAATGTAGGCAGTGTTGTGAAATTGTAGCATGTAAGTGGCGACAAACAGCAACCTTTGTGAATCTTGTACAGAATGTGTGCTATTGATTGTGTGCTATATGTAGTCTGATTAATAATATTCAATATTGCTTTGCAAATGAACAACTTCATTTTTGGATCCGGTTAGTGTTGATCGAAGTGGGCCGGGTAGCTCAGTCATTATAGCGACTGGCTACTGGCTGGACAGTCCGGTGATCGAATCCCGTTGGGGGCCACATTTTAGGCACCTGTCCAGACCGGCCCTGGGGCCCACCCATCCTCCTGTACAATGGGTACCGGGTCTTTCCCGGGGGTAAAGGTGGCCGGAGCATAGGGCTGACCCCCCAATCCCCATATAGTGCCGAGGTCCTAGGAAGAGTAGAGCTATACCGCTACTCACCCTAAGGGCCTTCGTGGCCCATAAAAAGGGTGAAACCTACCTACCTAGTGTTGATCGAATGTAATGAATGGGCATTTGCAAAAGGGTCTTAATTTGTGGTCTTACAGCACTTGACTATGCGAACGGCAGCGCCTGTGTGGAAAATCATATTTTTAGAATGCGACTCTTTTCCCCAGATATTCAAGAATTTAAACGATATTTCTGAAAGTGTTTCGGTTTTCCTTGAAAATATCGTGTAAACCCTAATTATACATGTAATGCCAACTCTCAATGTCAATTCTATAAGCAGTTTTCTCTTTCGAGTGCCATACCAACTACTGCAGTTCAGACTTTGGTCGTTTTCAGCCCGACATAAATGCAGCAAAAAAAAAACTGTGTGCTGAGCCACGTGAAGCTGGGAACATAGACGACAAACGTTACAAGACCCGAGTAACAAAAACTCAGTTCAGCTGGGAAATTAATTTTTTTCTAAGAAACATAACGCGTGCCTTCTTTATTCAAACCCCGTAACTTGGCACTTAAATCTCTGCTTTATTCTTGCGCCTCTTTATTCTTAAAATCTAGAAGGTGACTTGTTTATTGAAATATCTGGAATGTTAATCTTCGACCTCATATTGTTGTATCTAACGCAACTCTTCTTCTCATAGCCCTCTAGGCGGTCTAATGGCTCTTCTGTGTCTTGATAAAATTTATAGATTTTTCTCTCATAAACACAAGACTTTTTACAACGCGCCTTCCCCGACCCAAGATATTAATTAGTAGAAAATATATTTTGTACATCCGGTCTTATCCAGTCTAGCAAATCGACTTTTGAACACATTTGTTGGCAGATGGAAGAGACACAAGATGCCCAGTGACATGCAGTCAGTGCCACTGTCTCGGTCTGGGAGACTTCCACGCACTGTCACATTTTCACGAGCAGCAACACAAAAGAACAATTAATTTCGGTCACCGCTCTTCAATTTTCTCTTCCATCTCCGACCTCTTTTGTGTCAAAACTCATTCTCCACTTTTTATTCCTGTGTTTGTTTTTACCTCTCTCTGTCTTACCAAAGCTTGGAGCTTCGCAGGGCCCGGGCATGTAATCAGCTGCTACACTCCAGGCGGATCTGCGAGCTCTGGGATCGTGTGTGGTAGGAGATGGGGGGTGGGGGGTAAAAATTGCTCCAGGAGCACCTGAATATTCTCCTGACGTTGAAAGCGCCGTAAGATACGGCTCTAACATCTAACCAGCCAGGTGTAGACAGCAGCCTCAGCTCAAAACTTAAACTGATTTTGTAATAATACGAGTATTTAATTCACACCAACGTTGCAGAGCAAGTAGAAATGTCTTCCTAAAAGAGTTGCTACTTATAAACCACGTAGAAGATAAACTGTGGTGGACGAAGACTCGGATAGAAGAAAATTCTGTCATTCAGTCAGTAGCCACTGTACTGAGTTCAGTGCGTTTTATTGGATCTGTAATTGCTAATTCCGAAGGCCAGATATGGAGAATATAAAGTTTCCCCTATTATATAATCATATTAAAATATTGTCCATATATACCTATTTATGTACACATAACTTTTGCTTCAAAAGTATATGCTCACGGTATTGTTCCATTGCTATAAATATTTAGTATTGTAGGTCTTATTACGTTATGAACTATGGCTGAATTTCCCTTGATTAACTTGTATGCTCTGTTCATCATGTTTACAGAAAGGGTAGACGGAGAAAACTACTTCTGCTTTGGGCTTGCGCGTTCTTTACTAACCAACCAACTAACTAACTAACTAACTCTATGGGGAAGTTTCTTCGTGAGAAGCTAACAGGCCCTCAGTTTCAGCAACTAAACCGCCTGTCTGATTATTATGAGCACTGGAGTTCTTTACAAAAAACTGTTGTCGGTGCAGTAGCAGTCAACTGAAGGGCGCAAATGAATTTGTACGCGTAGTTTCCATATTTATTTGCCAAGATGGGTGAAGCTTGTTATATAAGATATTCATATGATGCCAAGAAGCAGTAGGATTTTTTTGTGAGCCTCATTGCAAGGAATGCCAGACCTTACCTAGGTGGAAATTAAATGTTGCCCTAATTTCTACATTTCTCTTCCAATTTGAATACATTTCGATATAGAAGATTTCCACAGAAAGGTATATGTGATTCTGAGTGCCGTGAAATTCGACATAGGAAGAGCCACACTTTACTTACGGGCGTAAATTAATTTCCCTCCTTACTTCCGCATCGATTGTTCGATTTCGGTGAAATTCGGTGCAAGAGATCTGAAAGTAATGCTTTTGAGCATTTGTGAAGTTCGTGAAAAGCAGAGGATGGAAGGCCTTATTTTTTATGAGCGTGTATCAAATTACATTTAGTGTGTACGGTGAAACCCTGGAATTTACGAAGTGAAGAAGTCTTAGTGCGTTAGTCATCCGTAATCTTGTTAGTTCTCTTGAATACCGTAGCATTGGTGTCAGGGGTGAGATGCTGCCATCTAGCGCCGACTGTTTGACTTGTTTGTGACAACAGCAGCAGCGCATCGTGGATTATCACGATTATAGATTGGTTGTTTGATGTTACTGAGAGGCGGAATTTTTTAATTGATAGTATATAGTTGAAATGATGCATGTAGTTATATTGTTTGAGGGATGTTTGGTGTCATGCGCTGGTACTGCGAGGCTAAATTTTGTTATTTGATAGAGCATAATTACAGTGACATGCAGTTATATGTTGTTTTTGTGGTTTGAGAGGTACATGTTGTGTTTTGGTACTGAGAGGAGGAAGTCTTTGACTTGAGAGTACGTTATTAGCAAGAATGGATGTCGTTGATATTTTTTGAGCAGTAGTTGCTATAAGCAATATTTCTTCCATGGCTAAACAGTTCTCTTCTGCGGGAGGTTGTTGACGACTTGTATTATGAATCGATAATGTCTTTGATTCAGAACTTTTTTGCCTTCGAACGATAATTTGAAGTAAATAAGGAATTTCTTCGTGAATAATTGTTACTGGTGTTATTTAGGAAGTTCTCAGTTCGTGTGGATCATGACGGTTCACGGGCATGCTAAATAAGAACCGACCACTGAACAGCGTTCTGATTCAAGTACATGCGGACCATACCTCAACAGCACGTCCCTGAACACTATTTTAATGTTATCTTGCAGTCTATTTCTTAGGTGTGACGTGGTCTCTTCCAGCCAGGCTTTTGATTTCAAATTCGGAGTTACATATTATCATTGCTGTTTGAATTGCACTACAATTAGGAGGTGCTACGCTTATGTGTGTTTATTTAATATGTCATTAATTTTATAAACGCTTTCTAAGTACGTAAGAAACAGGTGTTTAGCAGTCCAAGGGCACGGACAGTTGGAGTCCACACGTCCTGGCGGCTGTCGCATTGTGGTGCCACGCTCGGCCTAGTTACTGTTGCAGAAATACGTAAAATCGCAATGAATCACTTTACCGACAGTGCTTTGTCCGTACGGTGCAGTGAAGAACGCCGGGCCACCACGTAGGCCTTTGTTACAATACACAAGCTTATGAACACTGGTAGAGCGATAAACGACACCAACTTGAATATGGAAGCCATCTGACCAACAGGAGTAATCAGTGCACCGGAATAATAATCTAAGAATCGACTACCCTTACATAAATTTCATAAATTCTCCATCCGAAAAGGATGAAAGAGTAAAAGTGTCTGCTTGTGTAACTCTTGGAGGAGAAGGAATGCGCACTTATTTATGTGTTCAAGCGTCATACCATGATGACGTACAGGTAAGTGGATATCGTACTCCATGCATTCTTAACCTTGAAATAAAATGGAGATGAGTTGTAATTCTCACCTCACTCACTCTACTCGTGGGGACTGAGGCTACGGCAACCATTGGTGAGGAAGATGGCTGGTCGCCCATGCGTGTCTGGAAACAGCCTTAGTGCAAAGTCCATGTTCCTGCAGGAAATTGAACCAGTGTTGTCCAGACCATAGCCAGATATTGCAGTAGGGTGGCAGGTAGAAGATGAGAGAGTGAAAGGTATGATTGTGTCGAGAAAGTAAGGGGAGGATAAGGAGGGACGAAGGAAAAAAGAGACGGGCCTGAATAAAAATAGGAAGAAGTTAAAAAGAGCAAGGAAATAATAAAAGGGATGAACATACGAAGAATGAGTGAGACTAGAAAAATAGGAAGGTAAAGGAGAAGGAGAAATGCATGGTAGAGAAGAGGAGGAAGAGGAATGGGGAGTGATGACGGTGATAAAGAAGGGAAGAACAGATTTTCTGTGCAACATGGAACCAAATAAACTAGTTTCGGAACACTAACCCTGGGTTTGCTATCTCGGCATACGAGTGCCCGCGGGCGAATACGTTTCTCGAGGTTCCTGCTGCCACTTCAGTCCCCGGAACGCCGGTCCCTCCGGGCGAGCCACACCCCCAGGAAATGTACAAAGTTGTATGGGTGAACGGACTGCTTGCAGGTTTCATATGCGATGCTGTTCACTGGAACACAGAATGGTTTCAGGGGATTTACCCAGAGTCGCAACTCCAAGAGCCTGCACTGCAGTGTGTCGGATTGTTGGTATGTCTAAAGTGGATACTGAAACTCATGAATTCTTCTGAGCACCTATCAAAACGGGCGTAATCTCAACAGCTACTTCATAAGGAAAATAATGTTGTAAACATTTAATCTTTCTCTGGAACAAATATGATGTCACAAGAGCTGGTCACAAAATTCGCCGCCGGAACCACACAAATTTCTTATTCCGTCATCTCGCCATTGGACCTTACGTTCAGTGAGCGAAGCCAGATCACAAATTTACACACCATTTTTAAATGCTCTATTTAATAATATCATGTCATCTACGCGCCTAATAATTTTTTAAATCTATTCAGAATTACTGGCAAAATTTCTAATTTTCGAATGCTTGCTACATTTTCGTTCTGAATCGTCCTGCTTGGTTTATGTACTGTACGTTAATAGCGCCGTTTAAAGGTACAAATTGTAACATCTGAGTCTGAAATGCCTGTAATACGAGTAATATTTGTGGAAGACTACTTATTGCTAGAGAAGACATGTGTAAGTATTGCATAGTGCAGGATTTGTCACTTTTTTGTGTACTGGCATTAACCACAGTACAACGCGCGTAGATTTATTATTATCACCATCATAATCATTATGCAGTTAGTTCTGTTATAACACGATGGTTACATTCTTGTAAGACCTCGCGTTGTAGCAAATCGCGAAATGAATATAGGGTCAGATGAGGAAAATATTTGGCCCGCCATCTTCACACGGTCGCTGAAATTGTATAATTGTAAAATACGAGTGTGCATATTTCGCGTTACACAAAGGACGTTCACCTCGTATCAATGGCCTTATAGCCAAACTGCGTTAAAGAAACTCGCGTAATAGCATAACTGACTGCATTGTATTTGTCCTCTGTTATTTGTGTTTGTATGTTTGCTGTATCTGTTATTGGCCACTTAGCAGTTGAGTAAGCAAGTTACTATACAAAAATTCAATTGAATTGAATTAGTTCTTCGCTGGGCAAAGAAGTCTTGCAGGTCACACAATTTTTCAATTTTCAATTAAAAAAAATAATTGCTGTGCACACTACAGACACAATTTTTTGTGCACGCACACGTATCAAGTCTGTCGCCTTAATGTTAAAGATTTTAGAGTCCTTGTACAGGACGGAATGAATTCCTTTTCAAAATCTGCTCCTGAAGCAAATCGGAGACCCATGTGAGGAGTTAAAATGCAACATATTATATGTAAGCATATTTGGAGATTTGAATGTGTAAATCAACCCTCGTGTGCCTGAAGTCTTGTATTGCATAAACAGCATAATTGTTGTGCAGTTTAATAGTCTGTAATTTATTCTCTGAGCCACTTAACATGAGGCGTATTAGAAATTTACTGATAGTTGAAAGAATCCATTGTATTGTGTTTGAGAGTTAGCGCCCTATAGGTCACTTGTGTTTCATAGACGACGCATTTTCTTTTTCCCTCTTATTTTTATTTTCCAAAAGAATCCATAAGTTTGCCTGCAGCATGCACACAACTTTAGGAGACACCGAACTTGATCGTGAGTTGGCCGTATGTAAAGACGGGTCGACTCCGAGGGCAAGTCCGCCATTACGTGAAAGGCAAATATTTGGGATGGTTGTTAACTGGAATCCACAATTCCATAAATTGTTGTCCGCTAATCAAGAACTCCGTAACTGGCCCTTTTGTCAAGGAGCGTAAGTAATTCGCACAACGTAATTCACTTACAGTTCTAAGACACAACCATTTAAAGAAATCAGTGGAACTAAGTCGATGAAAAATTCATGTATCAGATTATACCAAGATGCAACGCTGCGTCGTTGACTAAGACGTTACTGACGTTTCGGAAGATCGCAGTTCCTTTATCTTCAAGAATTTAGATATCCAAGGAGGTACCTGAAGACAAAGGAAACACGATCCTTTGAAGAGCAGGTAACTGAGTTCTCCAACACACCGCTTCGAATTCCGGAAATCCAGGAAATTTGACATGTTCGCACTTACGGTTTGTTGCACAGCGAGAGCCGGTTTGTTACCACCGACCTAACCTGCACAACAACCCTGAAGTGCGGCGCAAGTCGGGGAAGTTGAAAACCGCTTACCCACGTACAGACGCCTCACTCTTACCTAAGCCGCAAGTATATACACATATCTTTGTTGTAGGGCAAATCAGCTCTTGTATCATATCTGTAATCTAAGCCACGGCAAGCCAAACTCTCACACATAGTTTCCCTATCATCTGTTTATCCTCCAGCAGCGTGGCCCAAGAGGTAACCTTCCAGAATTTTATGGGGAGGTTCACGGTTTGAATCTCAACCGTGACGCCGACTATGTTGACTGAAGTTTTTCGTTGTCGTTCTCATTGTTTGCGGAGAAATTCTTGGGTAATGTCTAAAATTGGTGCGCGACATCTTGCATCCACATCCTTCCCATTTTGTTGTGCATTTCTCTTTGTCATTCCATGATATGTACTCGATAATACTGATGAGAGTATCGTCAAATACACAATATAACAAACAAACAAACAAACCATGATTATCCTTCCAGGCTTCCCATCCACAACTGTGCGCACGCGAATTTGTAAGTCCCCAGATGTGTGCACACTTCTCTAAATTAGTCATCCTTATCAGTATTTGGTGAATTGCACAAACTATTAGTCTCATTATGTCTTTTCCTTCCGTCTTGCTGTTCTTTTCTTTCTTTTCCATCCACATATTCTCCTCGACACTTTGTTCTCAAACCTATATTCCTCTTCCGTTACACACATATCCACTTAAAGACAACAGTAACACATGACGATAGTGTAAATATGATTCCAGTTGGCAGTAGACAATTTTTTTTGATAATTTGTATTTATCAATTATCTTTGGCTATTTAATGCATGATCAAACAACATAGAAGCTCAAACTGACGGAAATAAGGTAATCCGTGGAAAGGATGACTAAATGAACAACTAAGACCTTTGAAGAATCCTATGGGAGTTTTCCTTACATTCGCTTGAAACTGTTCCTTTACAACGTAGCAGACAAGTTGAGGAAAATGAGGCAGAATTTATAACTGATTGAAAGAAATGGAGGAATGAGGATAGGAAAATTAAAATATGAAGGCGACTGTTAAGTAAATAAATTGAACCACGCGGAAAACCGAGTAATGTAGAGCTGGTGTCCGCTGCTATTCAGACAACATTACGGATGTACGACTCTTACAAATCAATCCCTGTCACATTTAGTCGAGAAGTCGGGCAACAATGATCTACTGACCAACCTGCATCTTGAGTGAGAAAGGACCACAGACGTTGTAATAAAGAAGGCAAGTGCTTCAGGTTCCATTCCTTCAAGATAAGCCAAGTCGCCCGAAGTTATAAAGGTCCGCAACCCACCCGGCAATAACAGCAATTCCATCGGCAGTTTCGGTTTCATCGCGTATGGAAAATAGTAAACGTTATAAAGTAGTAACAATTGCTTTGTGTTGCTTTACAAATCAAATATTACAAACAAAATACGATATGTCAGCTCCTAAGATTCCTCGCAATTTTCTTGACTATTGTAGGGTTCCGAAGGGTTACTTACTCCATGGTGCAGAGTCCTTCTTGAGAAGCTAACTGGTTTGCAGCTAGTCAAGAAATTCCCCGCATTTCATGGAACCCGAAGGTTCATTACCGTACTCACAAGCGTCCGCCACCT
>Ga0131853_10007219_pt1 | contig 20084 bp, 15 predicted proteins | sample TergutLab28metaG_FD_92764 | JGI IMG/M metagenome (GOLD analysis project Ga0131853, IMG submission 92764) | Labiotermes labralis P1 segment gut microbial communities from Petit-Saut dam, French Guiana - Lab288 P1 (version 2) (version 2) | ecosystem: Host-associated > Arthropoda: Insects >... | reverse complement strand
GGCCATTATCTCCGTAACCGTTCAACTTTGGATATAGGTGTTTTGGGTTATATCGGTATACTTTAACATAAGGAACACTCTCCCGAAGTCTTGCACATTCCTCCTGGGACACCCTGTATATACCTTCACCAATATGATTATGCCAAGCTCTTTGTATTCGCTTTCCATTAATCATGCTGGTCACATATTTTTGTATTAGTCATTGGCAGGATTCTTTGTATTTCTGCCTTTCTAGGCTTCCTTTTGTAACAACATTTATTTTTGTAATTTGCAATGTTGTGTAGGACTTTGGCAGCGAGCGTTTCCGTATCCCTGAGGCACTCTTTGATCCCAGTGTGGTTCAGATGCGAGGTGGACTGGTGGGCAACACCATGCTTGGAGTAGGTCACATTGTGACAACCAGCGTGGGCATGTGTGATGTGGATGTTCGGCCTGCACTGTATGGCAGTGTTGTGGTGACTGGTGGCAATTCTTTCCTGCAGGTGGGACATTGCGTTTAACATATATCTCAGTTAACCATTTTAAAACTTAGTGGTTACTATATATACTGCCAGGTTTAACTTTAAATAGCTCCTGTTAGTACGTTCCCTGCAATTTTTGCAATAAACAGCAATTAGACTTTCTGATGGACACCTATGTTCTGTCTGTAAGGTATAAACTTAGTCTTTATATATATAAGGTAAATAATTTGCAGGTTTTCTTTCCATAAAGAGGTACTCTGAATGTTTGATGCTTTCACTGTTATACCATGGATATGTATGTAATCTTAGCAGTGCTTGTTTTTATGTGATACCTGTGCTAAGCAAGGTACTAGGTCTTCTGCTGCCTTGAAACAACTGTATTTCACCGTGTGCAAGAATAGTAATGCTCTTCCAAGTGTCATCTGTTTACAGCTGTCAATATTCAGAAAGACAACTGGTTTATGGGCCCATATTATGATAAGAAGTGCTATAATAATCCATTTCATCTTTTAAAAGGTGGCCCTGGCTCTCAATATCAACACAATTATCACTGCAAATAAATATTTAACAAAAGTAAGCAATTTTGGTCACCCACAATACAGACAATTATAAAAATTAGGGTAACAAGAACTTCTTCATATATCTGGTTATTGTAATACCCTCTTCCTGAAGTGTATCTTGATATCAGTAATGCTGTTACAGTGTCACACACAAGAATTACTCAGCTTCTTCTTTTCTGGATTTTTGTTTCTTCTCGGTACTTTTCTACATGTTTCCATTTGGATTACAATCTTAGGCAGTAGACTTTTGTAAATTTATTGCTCTTCTGAACAGCTTTACATCGGTAATATTTTTATGCAGGGATTTCCAGAGCGTTTGAACCGAGATCTGTCTGTGCGGATCCCATCCAGTATGCGTCTAAAGCTGATCAGTGCCAATGGTTGTGCTGAACGCCGGTTTGGTGCATGGATCGGAGGCTCAATTTTGGCATCAATTGGGACGTTCCAACAGATGTGGATCTCAAGCCAGGAATATGAAGAGGGAGGCAAGGGACAGGTGGAGAGGAAGTGTCCATGAAGTTCTGGGCATTTTAAACATTGACTGGTTCAACAGTGAGAGGAATAAAGCAAATGCAAATTTGCCTTCCAGTGAACATTCATACTGAATCAAATACAGTCTTTAGGCATGTCCAGCTTCACATCCAGTAGATACACAGTTTACTGTCTCCAAGAGTAAACCAGATGAAATGTGTAAGATCTTCACATAAGACTGCAAACATTGGAGAACAATGTGGAGCCTTACTGCCATGCCCCCCTCCCACACACACACACACACATTGGTATTTGGTTCTGGGGATCTTCTGTCATTTTTATACCTTTATGTTAAGGCTAGCCTTACACCGCAAACTCCCGTCACTGTGACATAGATGCATGTCGTATCCCTCGATATTTCATACATTGTGATTAATTATATAATATTGTACCTGGTAAAACTACCCTAGTGATTTAATGTCTGTAATTGTCTAGATGTAGCCTCAAGAGTACTCACTTCCTCCCATTTCAGATCTTATATCTCAGCCCCCCCCCCCCCAACATACAATTATGAAATAAAGACACTTGCAACTGCATTATTCTGTATTGGTATTGTGTGTTCATTTTTAGTACAATATGTGCCTTCAAAAATTTTATGAAATAAATACAAAGAATTAACACAAATGGAATGTTCCACAAAATGAATCAGCCAACCAAATTTGGAAATTCTGCCCATATAGATTCCTGAAATATATTATCATCATCATCATCATCATCTCCTGTATGCAGGGTATTTATACTTATATACCTAAGACAAACTATGTCCCTAGGGATTACAGTGTTGCAGCTATTCTGTTGTTACTATACATGGTGCTTATATCACTAGTTTCTGTGTTGTCTACTGTCCTTTTACATTAGTACTTTCCGAAGTATGTGTGCAGTGCCCAATATGGCTGTTTTCTTTAGTTCCTTGACTTCATGGTTTCCTGGTATGTTGCTCACATATTTTCTGAATGACTTCAAAATGGTCCCAGTTGCCCCTCTTTTCACTGGTATCACCTTTGTTTTTACATTCCACATGGGCTGTATTTCTATTGTAAGGTCTTTATATTTTAGAATCTTCTCAGCTTCCTTTTTAATAACATTTATGTCTCCTGAGATTGCAACATCTATCAACATACATGTTCTCTTTTCATTATCATGGATTATGGATTGGTTCTCTCAGTTTGTACTTGTTGATTCCACAGTATGGTTTCCTTACCTCCTTGGCTTGTTTCTGCTGATTATGTGGTCTATTGTCTCATCAAATTGTTGGCAAAGTCTGCATTTGCTATCTGTCTCTGTGTTCAATATTTTGGTTGCGTAATATTTTGTTTGTAATGCTTGGTCTTGTGCTGCCACTATTTCAATTTCAGTTTCTGCTTTTAGGTCTCCTGTTGATAACCAGAGAAATGTGTCTTCTTCACTAATAAACTGTCTATCTATATTTCTAATGTACTGCCCATGCATTACTTTGCTGTTCCATTTTTTCTTTAGAAACTCTCCCAATCTTGCCTTTGTGTGTTGTATTCCATCCTGTTTTGTGTCACTCTTCTCATTTGGTTGACTTAATTCTTCTGTAATTTTTGCTACTGTTTTAATTATTCAGTTCATATTTGGTTGTGTGCTTTCATGGTTTTTAACAATATTTACAAACTATTCTCTATAATTTGTGTTAAGGTATTCTGCAATATTAATTATTTCTGCTTTACATGCTGCTTCAATTTGTACCAGTCCTCTCCCTCCTTCTTTCCTCTTTGCATATAGCCTGTTTATGTCAGCTTTTGGATGATGCATTTTATACATTGTTAGCATCTGTCTAGTATTTCTGTCAATTTTTTTTTTTTTATATCTTCAGTTCTCCAATTAATTATACCAAAACTGTATCTCAATACTGGGACAGTTAGTGCTCCAATTGCTGTAATTTTATCCCTGGCATTCAGTTCTGATTTCAGTATCATTCTTAATCCCCTGCTGTAATCCTGTTTCAATCTTTCTTTCATTTGTTGATGTTGTATGCCTTCACTTTCCTCAATCCCAAGGTACTTGTACGTTTTTCCCTGTTCTAGCTCTTGTATTTCTCTGTTGATGTTGACCCCCATATTTTGCGAGTGAGCTTGTTTCTCTCTCTTAAATGCAACCTTGGCACATTTTTCAAGTCCATATTCCATATAGATATCATCACTGAAGGTTTTAACTGTTTGTATCTGTTTTTGGTGCTCTTCCTCTGATTTAGCAATCAGCTTCAAATCATCCATGTAAAGTAGGTGTGATATTTTTGTCTTTGTTGTGTGCTCTTTGTATACTGTGTTCAACCTATTCAGTTGTTCAGTGAGAGGGATTAAGCAAATGCAAAATAGCAGTGGTGATAGTGAGTCTGCTTGAACTATTCCACATTGTATTTTTATGTCTTCTGTTTCTATTAGCTTATTTTCTGCGTGGAGGCACATACGTGTTCTCCGGTAGCTCATAACCTACTGGTGAATGATATAACTTTATTATTGATCCCAATTAACTCTAAGGATTTGATTATCCAACTGTGTGGCACCCTGTCGAAAGCTTTCTGATAATCAATGTTGTTTATTGTCCGTCTTACACAACAATGTGATGTAAAGTTAAGTTATATACAATTAATGTAGCTACATGTTTCAACCCCTTGGGGTCATCCTTAGGCTTATAAAATTTGAAACATACACAAGGTACTTCTGAAGTAGTTACCTATGAGATCCCATGGTATTGCAGTAAGTTAGTTATAAAATATATGTTAAAAATGGTTAAAATACAGGTGAAGAACATATAATCGTGGTGAACACGTGGATCTATGTTGTATACATGTGACTGGTGTTAGTGTACCTTATGGAAGTGCCGTGATGTTATGGTCGTGAATTGGGGACCTCACGATGTATCAGAGGCCTTTTATCATATGTGGATGGTGTGTGCCCTCGTTTGTAGGGAGCTCGAACTCACTGTTTGGGTGATGTGACGTCCTTGTGAGGTAGATGTTCGATGTCATCCAGATGTCCGTGGGTTGAATGCGGCGCTCTGTGGTGCTTATTATAGCGAGCAACGGTGTGGGTGCGGTGTCCCACATTGTGTAAGGCGGACAATAAACAACATTGTTACTTTAGCACAACAGGATGGATAACCCACAATTTTCTGATAATCAATCCATGCCATACACAAATTTTTTTTTCCTGCATTTACATTCTCATAGTATTGCTTTTGAAATTAGCAGCTGATCTTTGCATCCTTTTGATCTGCTGCAGCACCCTTTCTGTTCTTTTGGCATCAGATTTTCATCATCCATATATTTTTGCATATGTCTGCTTATGATAGATGTAATGAGTTTTTATATTGTAGGCAGACAGGTCACAGGTCTGTAATTCTTTGGATTTTCAGTATTCTCGTTTTTTGGTATAAGGAATGTTACTCCTGCTGTTAACCACTCCGGGTATTTGAGCTTCTTCAATTAATTTGTTAAATAGTGCAGCTATATGCTTGTGTGTTGCTGTAAGTTGCTTAAGCCAAAAATTCGCTATTTGGTCTCTTCCAGGGGCTTTCCAGTTTAGCATTGTTCTTAGCGCCTCTGCAACGTCTTTTTCACATACTGGGCTCCATTCCATGCTTGGATTTTGTTGGTACTGGTTTTTGTATCCAACATGCCTCTCCATTATGTTGAAATTTTTTCCCATATATTTCTCTCCAAAAGTTCTCCACTTCCTTTGTCTAGTGCATTTTTCACATGAATATGTCTGCCTGGGACGGTTATAAAATTTCTGTCCTAAACAGCTTATTTTGGTAGTACTCGTTTTGTCTTTTCTTGTATCTAGATAATCATTGTGTCTTTGCTGAAACCTTTTTATTTAAGCTCTTCAATCAGTTGATCCAAATTTTCTTTCTTCTCTATGCTATATTTCTTAAGTAATCTGGTTCTTTTTATGTTCTGTGCCTTTCTGTTACCTCCCACTAACACTGAAAGTTCCTTTCAAATACCATTTATGCTCCCCTGTATGCATCTAACCCATGGGGATGTTTTTGATCTCTGTGTTTCCAGTTTATACTCTCCTGTTCCATTTATTTCTTCTGTAATAACTGTTGCTGCTACATAAATGAGGTGGTTTAACTCAGTGATATTTCAGTTTTTCTGTGTAGTATTTCTTCCATTGTTTCAGTAGGCCATTTTCATTATTACTTTTATTTTAAACATATTTTGGAGTTTGTGCAATCTTGGTCTCTTGTCAATTCTTATTTGTGTCACCTGATAATATATACTTTAATTTTTTCTTTTAATTTGTAAATCTGATTCCTTTGTTGATGAATTTCTATTTCTTCTTCTGTTGTAGGTGCTGCATTCAGCTCCTGTTCACCATCCCTTATGGTACCCAAGTGTTCTAGCTTTTCTTCTGTTTCTTCTAGGTGACTTCTCTGTCTTTCTTGTAGTTCCCTCTTTATTTCCTCGACTTCCGTCTCCATTATCTTTTTGTGTTTCATAATAAAATGTTTCTGGTTCATTAGTTTCTTGGCATCCATGTACATTCTGCATTCTGGGTTATGTTGTCTCCACATTTCATACATTTTCTTGTAATTTTCTGTAAAATGCTGTCTGCAATACATATAGCACCATATCACTTATTTCCTCTTTTGTCCAAGCCCTTCTTTGTTTTACCTTTGTATGTTCCACTGTATTTTGGACTTGGTGGCTTTGACTGTTAACGAGTGGTCCACTTTGAGTTGCCTTGTTGCAGTAACCTTCCTCAGCCTTAGGAGTACTTGGTTTCCCACTATGCCTGATTTTTCCATTCCTGGTCTCCAAGAATAGCTGCCGTTCAGTTGTGTTTTGGGGGTTTTGTTGATTGCTCTGTTTCTTCATCGCTGTCCCATGAGTAGCTAGTGATGATAGGGTCCATTGCAGCACAGCCCCACTTGCCACAATAAGGTTTTGTGAAACTGGGTTTGCCAGGTGCCCAGAGTTCACCATTCATGGCTTCTAACCTTCCACCTCAGATGCTTATGGAGTCCTTTGGCACCATTCTTTACACCTTAGACTCATTTTTTTTTAAATAAAAAAAAGTTTACTCCTCTAGATCTGCCATGTTCTGTTTAAACAGGCCCACCTCTTGTCGGGTGTAGTCATTCACTACGCACGGACGGTCTTGTGTGCATAGAAGTGGATGGCTTGTGCCCCAAGTTGTACTATTGCACACCTGGGTTGGTGAGGACCAGCACAGACTCAACCCCATACAAAGGTGCTACCTCGCCCATACCCCTTATCATCATCATCATCATTACCACCACCATTTGAAGTCTTGTATGAAAACACATGTGACAGGCCAGGTCAGTTGAGAGAAACCTACTGTTCAAAGTTAAGTGTTACAGTTTTATTGAGATTAAAGCATGGATGATCATGTGATGAACACAAAAGATTCTGAACAAATATACTGTGATCTAACTTGACTCATGTTTAATGTGAATGGTATCAACACAGTAAGAACCCGAAGGCAGCATGCTGTGTCAGCATAATGAAATTAAACTAGAATGAAAGAGAAAGGAACAACTCTGATGAGCCTGTTTTACAAAGAAATCATTTCATGGTCCTAAAATTGGGTTAACAGTGACACGGAAAGTGTGACTTGGTATCAAAACAGGGAAGGGAGGTATTATTTTTCTGTGAATTGTAAGTCCTTTGAAAGGGGGGTGTTATACTGTGTAAAGTATATGATTCATTGAAAATGAAAGCTATGAGAATAAATCCAGTCATTCATTCATTCATTCCTTTGGCATGTGCAGAATGCGATGATTCCTTGCCGTTCTCAGGAGCTTCTTCCATTCCTCTCTACTACGTACTTTTTCCTGCCACCCTTCTCCATCAACTATTCATCCATCCTCTCTCACCTCATCCTGCCAACTATTTCTTGGTCCACCTCTCAATCTTGTTGTTCCCAAATTCATATATAATACTCTTTGGGAATTCTGTTTTCTTCCATTCTCTGTACATGCCCAAACCAACGTAATCTATTTAACCTTATTGTCTGTATTATAATAGGTTTTTTTAACTCTTGCATTAATTTCTTTATTCGTTAATATCCCCCAATTTTCTTTTTCTTTGTCATATACTGGGCCTAAAATTCTTCTAAACACTCTCCTTTCAAAAATGTTCAATTGCTTTCTATCTATCTTTGTTAGTGTCCAAGTTTCTGATGCGTATGTTAACGTTTTGTCTGTTTTTGTGTTCTTTAGTCTAATTTTAATTTCTTTGTAAGTTTTTATTTTTAAAAAATTTTTGTAGCATAAAATATGTTTTGTTAGCATTGTTTATTCTTTCTTGCAAGTATATTTCGTTATTGTTATCTTCATTAAGTATAACTCCTAAATATTTATAATTTCCCACTCTTTCAAATTTGTAATCTTTTTATTTTAAAATTACCTATTTTATTTTTCTTTAAACTGTTTTTCCTTTCCACTATCATAGAGTTTGTCTTTTCTTGGTTTATCTGTAGTCTGAACTTTCTGGCAATGTTCCATTTCTACAAATCCAGTCATTCTTACACTACACAAACTTCACAGTTCACCTTTCAGAACAAAAACAAATTCCTCAAAAAGTTAGTTAAAATGACCTTACTTGCTCCATATGTTTTAAACAAAGCAGTTTTGAGAAACAAATGAAGAAAATATCTATCTTCCCATCTCCTGTTAAAAACACAAATTATTAAAGTATACAAAACTATAATTTTACCTTTGTTTGCAAGGTGTGAAACTTGGCCTCTCACACTTAAGGTGGTGAGCTAAATTTGGACCCAAGATGGTGAATATAAGAGAAGGAAGCAAAAAACTGTATAAGGAGCTTCATGACTTGTACTCCTTGCAAATATCATTAGGATGATGAAATCAAAGTTGAGATGGATGGGACATGCACACACAGGAGAGAAGCAAATGCCTACAGAATTTGGGTGGGAAAATTTGACAGAAAGACACTATTTCAGGAACTCTGGCTATAGATTGAAAGATACCAAAATGGATCTTAAAAGAAACAGGACAGGAGGGTGTGGATGCATCTGGCTCAGGATAGGGACCAGTGGCAAGCTCTTGCACACATGATCACGAAGAATTAGATTCCATAAAATGGAATTTTCTTGACTAGCTGAGGAACTATGAGATTCTCAAGAAGGAATCTGCTCCACAGAGTTAGATCGCTAGTTAACAAGACTTTACACTATACTGCAGAACATAAATAAACCTGCAATTTCATAGAGAATCAAATTTTTTTATTATGGACAGTGCAGATCCTAGAAACAGTACAGTCACAAAATAACGCCAAATATATTGCAGTGTTACGAAAATAAATAAAGTACATGAAATTCTCTAGGCACATAGGCATAACTTTCACCAGCATTTATTATACTTTTACAATATTTTATGTCTCAAAGGAATTACCATCTCGGTCATTTTTAGAGACCACAGCAACCTTTCAACAAAATCATGCATTGTGAATTAAGTATAATCAGTGTTTCTAAGGGACTAGCAATGATAAAGACAAACAGCACACTTAAATGACTCATGACAACAACAGCTTCATTCAAAATTAGGTGAAACTGTCTTATGCTGAATCATGAGATTTCTTTTTCAAAGTAAAGCACATGAGCAGTACCTTAAGAATAAGTTAGTCTTTACAGCATCTCAGGCAGTCATAATCTTGAGGTGCTCCAGTGCATTTTCCGCTGCGATCTTGCAAGCACCCTCCTGTGTTGCAGCAATCCCAAACGTTACAGACTCTGGGCTTGTAGACATGGACAGGAGAATTATATATTGATCTGAAAAGAGTAGGGCACTACATGGAGACACTCTTTAAAATACCTTGTTCAAGACAAGTAAGCTAAAGAATGCAACATTTTACATATACAAAACATGCAAAAAAAAAGGCGATCACTTTGTATCATCAGTTGTATGCTTGGCGACAAAAAAACTTCTGGATGTACAAGAGAAAGTAATGGGGAAAATTGAGAAAACTGCATACTGTAGGAGCTTCACAAACTGTATTCCACCTAATACCATGAGGGTAATTATTCATTCATTCCATTGGCATGTGCAGAATGTGACATTTCCTTGCTGTTCTCAGGAGCTTCTTCCACTCCTCAATGTCATATACCCTTTCCTTCCACCAACTAGTCTTCCATCCTCCCTCACTTCACCTTGCCATCTATTTCTTGGTCTACATCTCAGCCTTGTTGTTTCCAAATTCATATATAATACTTTTTGGTAATTTTATTTTCTTCCATTCTCTGTACATGTCCAAACCAACAATCTATTTAACCTTACTGTCTCTGTTATAGTGGGGTTTTAACCACTGCATGAATTTCTTTATTGGTTAATATTCTCCAATTTTCTTTTTCATTGTCATATACTGGGCCTAAAATTCTTCTAGACACTTGAGCTTGGTTGCAGCACTCCTAGGAGAAGGACACTCCGAAATCAAACCAATGGTAGATGACACTCTTCAGGTTGAAGGTTTTATGACAGGCTAACCCCCCATATAAGTAAAAGAATCCATGGTTATGAATTTCTCAAAGGAACCATGAGGGTAATTAAATAAAAAATAGTGAGAATGTGCAGAACATGAAGCATATAAAAGCATAATGGTGTTCACCATGCACTTGGTTGCAGCATCATTCACAGTTTCTACCTGCTTACACTGCTGCCATCTCCTGGTGTGATTATACTGGTATACAGGGTGTTTCACGACTTGTGGACATTACTGCAGGAGGTGATTTCCTAGATCTTTGTGATCAAAAAAGTTCATATAAACATGTGTCCAATTTTGGACGGTTACGGAGTTACAGACATTTTTTAATTCCCATACACGCCCTCGTGTGAACCGCATCTTACCAGCTGGCGGGTGATGTACTCAGCTTGGTGGCTTATCGTTTGCGTTGCAAGCATTATTTTTGCCACCTGACTCGCCCACCCAGCTGCAAACAGTCCAGTTTCCGTATCACAACACTTCAATGGTATTTAAGGAATGCGGGGTAGGCAGGGTGGGTGGGTATTCACTTTGCCAGTGTATACTGCATGACTCAGCTACTACTACATGTTCAAAAACCCTTATCACTTACATTGCAGTGACAGTGCTGGCTCCTGATGTTCAGAACAGTATGGCGATAGTTTTGTAAAGGCGTGGGCAGTAGAAGCGACAGTGTAGAGTGCCTGTTAGTCCCATACGTATTCTCATCTCAGTGCATACGTTACATTCACGATGCCATTTACATTTTCAGTTCCAGAGTATACAGTTATGATTTATGTGTATGGTTTTTGTGACGGTAATTCAGTTCATGCCGTAGCTGAATATTAGCAACGTTTTCCGAACCATTAGAATACAAACCCGAAGAGTGTTTACTCGAGTTTACCAGACTTTGCGAGATACCAGTACATTTCCCGGCATTCGCACTGCAGCCAAGCGTAATGTTAACGAAGGCGTCAATGAAGAAGAAGGCATTGTTCAGATGGTACAGAGTAGTCCATGTGCGAGTATGCGAAGAATTGCAAGACATCTTCGTATTCCCCACACGAGAGTGTGGAGAACACTGCATGCAGAGGGCATGTATCCATACCACGTTCAGCAAGTGCAACATCTCGGAACTGGTGATTTTGCTGAGAGGCTGGAATTTTGCACGTGACTCAATGGCAGTCTCCACTTGCATCGTTACACCCTGTTTACTGATGAAGCTCAATTCAATCACGACAGTCTCAATAATACACACAACTCTCATGTGTGGGCAGATGAGAATCCCCACGCCACTGTGGAAAGCAACTTTCAACTACATTTTAGTGTCAATGTGTGGTGTGCAGTACTGGACGATCAGCTGATTGGTCCTTTCATCTTGGAAGGTTGTCTTACAGGAGAGGCGTACCTCAGATTTCTGCAGGAGGAATTGCCCTGACATTTGGAGGATGTGCCTTTGAATAAACGAGGTTGTATGTATTTCCAACAAGAACTCCTCATTCTTCACATGAAGTTAGAAATTTCCTGAACTATCATTTCCCTGGGCGATGGATCAGACGTGACGGTCCCAACAATTGGCCAGCCAGGTCTCCAGACTTAAGCCCACTGGATTATTGTGTATGGGGATGGATGAAAGAACTGGTTTACAGTGTGAAGGTGGTAACGCGAGATACATTGCTTGATCGCATTTTGGATGCCACAGACCGCATCAGAAAGTCAGCGGAAGCTGCAACAAGCTACCCGCGCAGTTCACAACCAAGCGGCAGCCTGTGTTGCGGCCGGCGGTGGCATTTTCAAAAACCAGCTTTAAGCACAGATCATTTCAAATTAAAGGTAATTTCACAAAGTTAACTTTACATTTATGATTTAACCTTTAGACGCCTAATGTCAACTATAGTGGTCGTACCGCACCGCTAACCTCTAAAGTTGCATTTTATATATTTATTCAACAAGTATAGGCACTGAATATTTTAAACATGGTATATACTCTCCGTTTTTTTCTCTTCCAAATGCAGTTTATTTCATAATTCTAACGTATGTGGTTCCTGTATTATTCACATTTTATGTACAGGGTTGCTAAAATTAAAAAAATAATTCCGGCGCCAAAAGGTTAAATGTATCATGTATTATGCTGGTTTAATATTTTGTTCCGTTTATTGTCAATAAGCGTTACCTTCTATTCTGAGTTTCAAGCAGCCATAACTTCGTAACTGTCCAAAATCGGACACATGTTTATATGAACTTTTTTGATCACAAAGTCCTAGAAAATCACCTCCTGCAGTAATGTCCACAAGTCGTGAAACACCCTGTATACATGTATACATAAACCAAAATACAAACAGTAGTAAATTAAGGAAACTGGAGAAATGCATAAGATCAACTAACCTGGTGTGTCTGATTCAATACCAGTAAGATCACTATCCAAGTTTAGTTCCTCCATAATTCGCTGCAGCACGTCCATTGGGTCAATAGCTGCCTCTTTCTTCAGCTCTTCGTCATTCGTCTATTTCCAACAAGTACAAATCATTACAAACCTACAGACAAACACTAACAGAAACTGTAAATGCCCAATATTTCAATGATCTCTCAATAGTAGCAAAACTGTTTCAAAACTTATATGACAAAGGTTACAGACAATTCTGTTGATATAAGAATGTACATGTCACAATTTATATTCTTATAAATTATAAAAGTTGTTTTGAAAAAAAAAATGTGCATCCCTCAGTCTGTGCCAATGTAAGGACCACCACAACCTGATCTCAGGCAATATCATATATCAGAGAAGTTACCATTCTCGGAGATCAGTGGCGAAGTCACTGTAGGCCCGCACCACAGGAATAGCAGCAGCTCTCAGTCAGCAAAAATGTGTCAGTGATTAAAGTCAGAATAATGGTTGTAGGACATTCAAGTGTCCATGCCATCTGGACCCCAAATGGAGCACTACATGAAGGGTGACTTAACATCTGAGTTCTGCACTTAGCCTTGCACATAAAAAAACATACCCAAAAGTTCAGAGACTTGCAACTAGAACCAAGACCAACAAGTAATACAACTGTGTGCCACTGGTTGCTGAAGTATAAGTATCTCCTGAATTAGTTTACTGAGTTCTGTAGTCATAACCCTCTGCATTGCTTCTCATTGTGTGTGTTCATGTCCAGAGAAATCTGCAATTCTTGAATACCTGATTTGAATAAACAATACATTTGCTTCAAACACTGGAACAGTCCTGGAAATGCACGAAATGCTTTGAACAGTTTTCAGTGATAATGCAATGCAGAGAACGAAGACTTCTGAGTAGTTTTCTCAATCTAAATATGGGGCAACTTTTGGTGAAGATTGCAAGCATTCAGGCCATCCCTCCACGGGGCACAGAGACAAAAACATGGAGAAAATTTGCAAAAATGTCAACAAAGACTTGAAGCACAATTTAAGAGATCACTGAAAGGTTGGGACTTTCATGCTATGAAGTATTATGAAGTTAAGATTTTTATACTTCATATTCTTCATGAAATTATAAATGGAAGGTAAGACTAGCAAGACATATAGAATGTGTGAGACCAGCAAGAAATGCAGACAGAATTCTACATCATCTGAAGGCAATAGACAGTGCTTAGATCTGAAAGAAACAGGATGTAGGTTTGGACTGGCTAAGGTGGTGCAAGATTTGGTTCAACAACAAGCAGCCTTTTGTGAATGTGGTAATAAACCTTAAGGTACCATGAAAGGTGGAGAATATCTTACAATCTGAGGGGCAAACAAACATGCAGGGGCATGATGGGATATGGTAACAGTAATACTGCTGTTAGTCACAGTTGCACCTATGACAGGCATTCCTTTGTTTTCAGGTATATTGTATTATTACCTTACCTTAAGCCTGTTCAGTAGTGTACCCTGAAGACTTTTCTGCATTAAATGGTACTCAGATATTTTTTGGCCAATAATTACTTTGCGGGTGTTGCTTGCAATGGTTCCCAGTTCTTTGTATTTGCTAACTGCAATGTCAGCATATGGGTCTCCCATATCACTCTATGAAAAACACGGTTTCCAAAGGTTGTAAATTAAACTACTATACACACTTCACCTGCATCACAATAAAAAATTATATCACCGCACTCAGCAACTATCAGTCTAACATACTGTCTGAGGTTTCCTGTCATGCCCTTCATTTTGAATAACATAATGGAAATGTGCCAGCATAATCCTTGAAATATAGTATATCCATGAAACATAAACACAAGCAAAACTTCAATGAGAGATGCAATGTATATTATAAATGTAACATTAAGGTGCATTCAATTTAACTATTGTTGCCAGTGAAAAGCAATAAGTATTGCATATTCTGAGTGCATATCTGTAGCCTTAGTTGTCCAGCATGCAAAGTGCATTTGCCATATTATTTTGTCATCTGTGGCCTGTCTGGCTCTACCATATTTTTCCACATTATCTCATAAAAGGCACAATTTTGGGGAAGAAGTTACTGAACATAAAATGTGTTCTTTGATTCTCTCTACAATTCATGTCTGAAACATTTCACATTCTAAGAAGAACTCAGTGACATTTTCATAAATGTACAAAGGTTTTTATGTCATATTTTAATGAAACTTGAATTTTCTTGAGATTTTCAAAAAATACTCAAACATCAAATTTCTTGAAAATCTGTCCAGAATAGGGCCACATTGTGCCATGCGGACAGACGGATAACACGACACAGCTAACAGTCACTTTTCCCAGTTTTGTTAATGTGCCTTAACAGATAATTCAAACTGTCAGAGAAGAAAGGTGTTGATTTGCTTTAAAAGAGAACTGTAAATTTAGTTAACAAACCAAGGAGCTTCTAAGCTTTCTTCTTCATAGTTCCCACAGCCCTTCAAAATTTCCAGATCTGTATCACATGATGAACACTAACTGTACATACCTTTTCTGACAAGGCATCACCTTTATCACCACTCGTTGAGGTAAGCACATCTGCAAGTGACGTTCTGAGCATGTTCAACATCTTAAAAGCTGCCAGTTGCTTGGCTTGCTTCTTGGTACGAGCAATTGCTAAAGTAAAGTATTCACATGTGACTTCAGTACAGCCAAACTTTCCTGTAGTCAATGACACACAAGGTGCTTTCAAAAATCATTTATACTACATAAAATTTAGGTAGATCAACACAAGGTTATTATACAAAGAGCACATCCAAGCACCACAATAAAAGGAGATTTCTGTAAAGTGTTACACGAAGCAGTGAACCCCCCGGACTGCCTGGGCCACTAACCAACTTGCACAACTCTACAGAATTCTCCATGTGTGTGAGAAGTGTGGGCAACAGCAGTATGTGTTTACTGTATCATCCTGGGAAATAAAGTCCAGTGTTGTAAAGAAAGCATGCTGAACATAGCTGAGAAGTAAAATATTCAGCACAGAAACAGACCCCACATTTTGCAAGGCTTTTTGTACACACAGTACTGAAAGCTGACTAGTTATATACAACCATGTACCCCTCAAATAAAAAATACCAAGCATGTTGAAGAAGTATGGTTCTCTAGATGGTCACCTTTGTGTTACTCACATATAGTTTTTTTTTTGGTAGAAGGTAGCGTGTGTAGTAGGGGTAACATGCAACAGATGGTGCAAGAGTCAGTCAGATACTATTCATGGTATAAGTTGATACGTAATGGCAATAACACTGGAAACTCTGTCCTGCAAAGACAGTCAAATTGGTGAAGTACGTTTCCCTCATTGAAATTCACTGTCAATTAACAAAGGTGTACACTGGTAGCAGCACTTGAGACACTACCATTTCCACATCAATAAGGCAGTGAAAATGGCTCATGCCAAGAAGGGACAAATGCATCAATATGCTTGGGGATTATGCTGAGAGACAATATTATTTCAATGGCATAAATAAGCTACATTGTAAGTTGCAATGACTTGTCACTTGTAGAACTGGGAAACCTTACTTTTTGAATAATTTTTGTACTGACAGTCACTGTCAATTTCTTTCTTGTGTGAAGTGACGTCATTAAGAGGCCATCAATAATGCTGACCTTACACTAGGGCACACTTTAAAGGAATGACAATGTTAAACAATTTATTGTGTTGCGAACTGATTAACGAAGAAAAATGCATGTAAACCACACTGAATGTTTAATTTTACCACAACATATAGAATTTATGAATCCACCTATTGAATGCACTTAATTTCTCACTTGCAGACTGCAAGAACATGCAAACAGCAGCATAAATATATGGTAATTCTCTTCGTGGTTTTCACTGCAAGAGCAGTTCTTTGTAAAGTCATGAACCTACCTGATTCCGTAAGTTTTGACACCTGGCACATCATAGTAAATTGTTTTGCATGTGGTGGACCCTCATCTCCAGTCACTGTGTACTCTGGTACCGGTATGTCATTGAGCATACACAACTCCTGCAATGCACCCACTGCATTCTCCTGCAGCATGCCTTTGTATGGCGATGTTATGTCTGACACATCCAACATATCCACTGTGTCAGGGTCTGATGCTAATGTTATTCCCTGTGCATTTAATCTGTTCAGGAGACATTGAGCAGCATCATGCTTCGCTTCTTTCTTTGAGCGACCACTCCCAATGGCTAGCAAGAACAGTCACATCAATGCAAAGAATTACTTAAGCTGGATGACTCAGGTATGTTTCACTATGAATATGGCACCAGATTTTACACCTGTCACTTACAGTGTTCTAATATATCAAATATGTTTCACCTTTGCTGTACTTGTTATATTTGAAGTTAAAATATGGAGCCCTGACATACCATAAAATCAGACCCTGATGTTACGAGCTTCTTACACTATTTACCCATTCAAATGTTGGATCGAAACATCAATGTGTAAATCCTGATAGCAGAACCCAAAGACTTACCACTGCTAATAACACAGCCCACCACTGGACATAATCCTGAGCCAGTTCAGTACTCACAACTAGTCTCCTCAATACTAATCTTGGTGTTATTCTCCCATTTATGTTTTGGTCTTTTGAATGACACTTTTCCAGCATATTTGTCTATCACCATCCTGTATGATATGTTGTCTCCTACATCTCAGCTACATACCAAGCCCATCATAACATCAATGATGTCACCATCTGACTACTGATTGGGCACCTGTGTCAATTATAACATTACTCTTCACGTAATATCCTAAAAGTCCTCTTCCTTCGTCACTTCCTATGTTGTACACTTTTCTGAGCATTCTGTTTTCAAAAATGTTTGGACTATGTCTGCACATGTGTTCAAACATACAAAAACACGTACGCACATGCATATAGATCAACATCCCTACTGATCTCAGACAAAATGCCTGCCTTTCCAATAAATTAGAATCCTGAGCATATCCCTACCTCTTCAACAGTAAGAAATATGAAACACATAAGCAAATTTCACCCCAATTCCACACTTCCCCAATCCAGAGTTCATACATCAAATAAGTCTCTCTCTCTCTCTACACATACACACACATATAATGTACTTCATAACTAAAATTAACCTAACTTTGCTGGTAACATAAAGGCCTAAGTTGCTACAATACATGCTTCATATGTATGCTGGCAGACATAAACTTTCCATCACTAAAATCAACACAAAGCCAAATGTTGGTGGGTGATATGTTTCTGGTTTTTCCATATAGCCTTGGTACCCTGATTTGAGTTTGTGTGCCTACACCACACTGAAAATTCTGGTCTAATAAAGTTTGAAATGTACATGACATGAGAAGCATTCTGGACAGACACAAAGGTATATAATATACTTACATCATGTTTCCCTAAAATATATTACTTTGGGTAGGAAATAATCATGTTCTGAAGTACTGCTGAATAATGAGTTGTAAAAAGTAACATCTAACAAGATTACAAGTGCAGAACCCACTGTATGCCAGTGCACCCACTGCCTATAATAGTCCACAACTGCTGCCATTCATTTATTTTTTCAATTCACAGAATGTCTTGAAAATATGGTGAATACAGTATACTTGCAATTCACTTAAAGTTACCAGACTTCCAGCCCTGCTACCCAATCAGTCAATCTGACATTTATTGCACATTAGCAGCTTTTCATGTAAACCATTCTACATTAGCTACCACAACTTGTCACTGTACTGTGAAGACATACACAACCATTTGCAGCTATCCTGTAAAATGTGATGTTGAGGTCTATAAAAAAACTGACATTAAATAAGTGAAGAGAAAAAAAACCACATATGAATTACATTTTGCCTGTTCTCTTGCTATTTGTTTGGATGCAGCAAACCTACAGATTATATACAGTTCCAAGCTCTCAATTTCAAGTTCAGCCACTGTGTAAACTGTGTTAAAAATTCTTGTCTAGTTATATTAACATTTCGTAACTCAAACAAACTTGTCTTGTATGTTAAAAGGTTCTTGCCACATGTACATGGAAATCACACATAATCATAAGGCTAGTTACATAACATTAGTGAGTAGACTGCAATAATATACTGCAAAGTTGAAGCAAAAACAACAGCATATTTATATATATCAGGAAATTTTCCTCTTCTCCAAAAGATCCAGACTGGTTGTGGGGCCCAGTCAACTTCTTCTCCAGTGGATACCAGGGCCTTTCTCGAGTGTAGAAGGTAGGGCATAAAGCTGACTACTCACTTGCCAAGGTCAAGAATGACAAGCTATAATTCTGTTCCCCCTAATGCCTTCATGGCAAGCAGAGACAACTTTACTGTACATATGTTTTTTATGCGCATACACACACATAGTGTGTGTGTTTTCAAGTGACTGACTCTGCACTCCCAAAGTCATGCCATTCAAACTTTTGGCTCTCAGGCATTCAGGATTTGTAAATGCGATTTGTGCCTTCTTTCAAGGTGTTATTCCAGCTGAAAGCTGCAAGTCTCTTACAATGCACAGAAAATGTGCATTCAGAAGGCAAAACACAAAAACCGCTAACTTCGAATTTCAATTTAAAAGTGCTGAAAGAGCTCTCAAAACGTAAAATTAAAAGCAGTTTTAATCTACCTGAACTTTCACCAACCACTACTCGATACTTGAATAAAGCTTCATGTGATCCACCTCCATCATGTATCAGTTCATACTGCGGCACATCGCCCTTGCGGATACACATTTCTTGCAAAATCGACACTGGCGTTTTGCTGCTCATCTCGTTCTTAACCATTCCAACACGCCGTACTTAACCTCCCTGCAGTTCCGAACACGTTGTTACCCAAATGCACATGTCAAAAAAAAAAACAGACTAAATAGTTCTCAAACTAGCATGCAGTGGACCATAACATTTGCATTCCGCACTTTAAATATGCAGTTTACATGAAAACGACAGCCAAATCCCTCCGCCGGTAGTTACACTTCAACTTCGTGAATATCTATACCTTCACGAAACATGGCAATCATGCCGCCACAACCACGGATAACGAATGACGATTATGACGAACCCATTGTTATTAATTAAAGGTGGTGACGCCAAAGCGGTTGACGGTTTTTCAGAATCAAGACTTTAAAAAGCCACCCCTCATATCTCTGCGTAACTACTGTAATCAGCAACATCGACCATTATTTGAACGTCGAAAAGTGCAGGTGGCAAAATTCCAACGCTAATTCCAGTGAACGAGAAGTCATGCTTTGTATAATAAGAGCTGTAGAAAAGTCCGTCCTTTCGGACAGAAGCCATAGCAGTAAAGCAAAATTATTATTATTATTATTATTATTATTATTAACACGCATTTTTTTTATATTACAATGATGTCGTTTTACTTAACTATATACGTAATTATGCATCACGATCATGCTGCCTGCAAGAACTCACTTCTCGCTTTTCATTCATTCATTTATTTATATTCCATAGATCATACAGATGTGGAAATTGTCATGGGATATAACTATAAACTATAAACAGTTTGTCATCAATATATGTATAGATAAGTATCAACTAAATACAATTCCAAATAGAAAATCCATGTCATCATGGAACATAGGTTCGAGCCTTTCCTTACATATCAAACACTTATAAGGAACAAGTTCTGATATAGCACCCAGTTAATCCATATTAAGAAT
>Ga0131853_10007215_pt1 | contig 20089 bp, 10 predicted proteins | sample TergutLab28metaG_FD_92764 | JGI IMG/M metagenome (GOLD analysis project Ga0131853, IMG submission 92764) | Labiotermes labralis P1 segment gut microbial communities from Petit-Saut dam, French Guiana - Lab288 P1 (version 2) (version 2) | ecosystem: Host-associated > Arthropoda: Insects >... | reverse complement strand
TTTCAAACGTTCCGGCGGCTTTGTTGGTAAATATTTTGGGGAAAGTTGGGGCGCTATAGTAACTGAATTGGGCGTTCCCCCCCCCCCCCGCGGGAAGATTTTTTTATATAATTGCTACGAAACATCGCGTTCTATAACAATCGTAAATTTTAAAATTTTTGTACCAGTTGAATAAGCAAAGTGGTTTTCAAGGAAGGTGTATTGGACAGCCACAATTCAATAAAGATTTCCATATTACACAGCACAACATTGGGCTACAGTGAAATGACACTCCGTCAGCATAAACGAGGTAAAACACAACAAAGCGGTGCTCGTAAATTCGTAACAAGTTTATAAGGTAAACAACACAAACGTTCTTTAGTACCATGAAGATAATTATGCATGGTAATACGTTGCACAAACTGATCAACTAATGGCAATGAAGGGAAAAGCAAAATATACGTGTATTTTGATTTCAACTAAAATTGGAGCACCGGTTAAACTAACGTGCGAGTGGGTTGAAAGGGACAGTACAGCCAGGAGTCGTTGAAAGCATACCGAGCAGGTTAGTACGTTACTGTAACGGTAATGGTGGAAGGGGGGGGGGGGACCGGGCCACCTACTGTCCTCTTTGTGTTCAGACCAAAGCCGGAATGGCTTCTTCAGCTACAGAAATGCTTTGAGATTCGCCACCACATGAGCATTTTATACATAAATACACGGCACTGAAACAGCATCATTCAATAGCGTAGCCTTTCAGAATTGTTTATGGTCCATCACATCCTACAAAGGGGTGCTGATAAGTCCTTAGCCCAACCAGGAAGGAAACAAGCTACAGCTACCAAACTCGGGATTTATTCAACACACTCCCCACGAAGCTCAATACACTTCTTAGCCCGTTGCTCTAACGTTTGCAAGCCACTCAAAAAAATTCAGAAGGTTGGCCGTCCAACCAGGTCTCCGCGGCAGCAATGACCGCAGCGTCGGACGAAAAATTGCGACATTTCAATTGTTTTTGCAGTCCAGGGAACAGGTGGTAGTCCGACGGGGCCAGATCTGGAGAATAGGGTGGGTGATCAAGACATTGGAAGCCCAGGAAGGCCAGTTTCTTCTGGGTTGCAAGTGCCCGGTGAGCCGGGGCATTGTCGTGCAAGAACAAGGCACCCTTGGTGAACTTCCCGCGGCGTTTTTCCTTCAAAATGTCCTTCAACTGCACCAGCAGAGATAAGTAATACTCCGCGTTGATAGTTTGGCTCTTTGGAACATAATCAATGAGGAGGATGCCGTCTTGATCCTAAAAAATCGAGGCCAGAACTTTTCCAGCGGATTTTTGCACTCGGCATTTTTTGGGGCGGTGTGAGCCGCTATGCCGCCACTCCATTGATTGTTGCTTTGTCTCCGGGTCATAGTGATATAACCAGGTTTCGTCCATGGTCACCAATCGCGACAGGAAATCATTTGGATCGTGCCGAAAAAACTCGAAGAGTTGCACAGACGCCTGGCACCGTTGACGTTTTTGATCCGCGTTCAGGTATTTCGGGACCCACTTCGCGAAGAGCTTCCCATGTCCAAATCTTCTTGAATGATGGACCCAACCCGCTCACGTGATATGCCCAGTTGCTCCGCTATTGATTTAGCCGAAATCCAGCGGTGTTCCAAGATTAGCTCCTGAATTTCACCAATAATCTCCGGGGTGGTCACTATTTTGGGTCGTCCAGGACGTGGCGCATCACAGGTAGAAAATCACCACGTTTAAACTAGGCCACTCAGTTTTTGACGGTGGTAGACGATGGCACATATTCCCTAATGTTTCTGTCAGCATGGCGTGAATTTCCTTCGGCACCTTGCCTTGCAGGAAAAAAAAATTGACAGCTTGTTGAAATCGCGCGCGTCGCCTGAAATGCTTCCTTTCAGCCTCTGTAACAAGAAACGACTTGCAATTCGGCACATGAACAGACCCATCTTTCCAACGACACTATCGATTCCGTCCTACGCCACCGCGAAGTAGGTCGAGCTAATGACTTATCAGCAACCCCTCGTAAAACCCTGGCGCCTGCAACCCTGTCAGATCACAACTGCTGTAAGTAGGTCAGTACTTGTACAGTTTGTGTAACAGTGTCGAGACAGTGTAACAAACAACTGTCAGCGTGTACACAACTCGAGTACTGGTGTGCCACAGGGTTAGAGCCACTGAAGTAACAACAGCTGACACAGCACCACACCGTCTGCACCCTCGCAGAACTGGCTGGCACAGCTGGGCCTTCTCGTTCTACGCTAGATGGCACACCGACACCCGTTAGACATTACGAAAGGTCGTACTCGCTTCCGCGTTCATCACTGTCTCCTTTATGCTGGCTGGCAGCCAGTACTGAAGGCAGAACCTTCACACTCCTATGACTGCTGTGTGTCTTGGTTACCGTCTGCTGTTCTGGGCACTGACAGTTTTAAGAGGCCAATGGAGGACATTATGAGCTGCGACAGGGGAACGCGATTTAACATTCCATAAAATGACTGTGACCATCTGTACAGACGAAAGTGCAAGTTTCGCTGACAGGCGCAGGAACAAGCTCCTATGGTGCAGGATAGTAACGTGACGTGATGAGTGGCCGGTTAGCCTGGACGTAGCGTAGGCCAAAGTGCTAGACTTTGTTAAAGCTGAATATGCAACACCATTCTAGCAGTGAAGAGTTCAGGTGAGTACAGTATAATTATACAGTCTCGAAGAACAGAAGATGACAGCCCAGGTAAGCTGTGATAGTAGACAAGATTCGGAGATCAAGTACAGCTGCACTCTTACAAAGCGACTGACACTACAGTCTCGCTCACAGTTATGCTAGACCATGTTATATATGGACTGTCTCGGGCGTTGGCTCGGAGAGGAGCATCAGTGGGTGCTTTCCCAAATCGCCCTCTGATTGGGTCCCAATTACGTCATTGTCAGTTCTGGCATGTTACCTTTTATGGTTATATTCCCAGCCCTTTTTCATTTAGTAGTGAAACTGTTAACACTTAAACGCAATTCCTTCCCCTTTCCAACGACCATTATCATATATATTTTAACAGTCTGGCTTATTGCTTGGACTCTTGAAGTAAAGACTAAATTACAGTGCTCATGAAGCTAATGGAAGCATGTACCCTCCCACGTGGTACTTCAACAGGTTTAAATGCATCAGTTACATAAACTTCAAATATGTCTTACTCTCTTATACTAAGTTACAAAAGCATGACAAGGATTTGTGGCTATGGACAACGTCTTTCTTCATATCTTTTCTCCTGCACACAATTCCTCATCACACTCCTTCCCTATCCCTGCCAACGAGTTCGACAGCTACCCTCGATATGACTAGTAACGGTGCCTGCAGCCTCGTAACCCATTGCGTCAGCATCATATGAACGTGCATATGCGACTGCGTTAGCAATTATTAGGGCCAGTTTGTCAAATTAATAAAAATCCAAACACAATAAAGCAAATCATATTCATATTTTATATCGTCGGTTTACATACAGGTTCACTCTTCTGGAGATCTTCATTCTTTCAAAGGTTACGCATTTCCGTTACAGAGTCTGCGAAGGATAACACCGCAACAGATGTAAACAAAAGGAGACAAAACTGTAACGAATAAAAATAAATACTCTCTTGTCGCAGAAATTAGGTGCAATACCGTCAGAAGTGTTTGGTTATTACAAAAAGGCATCTGAAAACGGAGATGGCAACAGCCGACCCTCAACCTTCATCACACAAACATCACTATACACACTCCACGTGTTGTCTTCGTACATTTACAATATAAATTTAACTGAACTGTCCTGAACTACACTTCTGGACTCTCTTCTGGCTCGAAGCACGTTTTAAGCTCCTTCCATAAAGACCACTCTGAATTACCTCCATGCACAGCGCTGCACTCAGGCCTATACTGAACATTCGCCTTCTTACGACAATCGTGGGCCGCCCAAACGGCTTACCTAAGCAGATGGTACGGCCCGCCTGCCAATAATTTCCCGTCCACGTTATCGGGTGTAACAACCATTATCTCAGTACCACAGAAATGCTTCAAAGACGTTTCGGTAGTTAATATTTAATGACATACTTCAGAAACTATGGCGAACGACGCACAGAGCCTTCAGATAACAACACCCGTGTATGTATTAATACCAGACTGCTTCATACAACGATAATGTATCAACTGAACAAATTACAAGTTCTATTAGGGCTTACTACGACGATGAATGTGAATCCAGGCAAACGAAGGACCTCGCAGTACGCGGCGTTTTCAATAAATGAGGTTCTCTAAGACACAGAAATTAAATGGAAGTCATAAAAACTTTAACTGCAACATGTCTATTCAACAAAGTACCGTTTTCCTTCAATACACATTAACGCACTTGTCCCATCCTGGCACGAGTTCCGTCGCAGCACAAATCCAGCCTTGCATTCACAACCATTCACGCATCGCCAATTCCAGTTCCTCAGTGCCGTGCAATAGCGACCTCCTAAGTGCTGTCAAGCGGCCCGAACGTCCTCTTCTTGCAAGGTGTAATCCTTTGGCATGACAATGCAACCCGCACAGTGTCCACTGGACACAGGAACTGCTGCGGTCTTTTCACTGCACACTTCTGCGACATCTACCGTATTGCATGCAAGGTCGCCACTTACACGATAATAAGGAAGGAGTAGCTGTTCGTGAATGGATACGAAAACAACAGCCCAGTTTCCAGTGCGACGGAATATTTTAAACTCGTGCCACAATAAAGCAAATGCATTAACGTGATCGGGGATCGTGGAGAAAATTAATTACACTTCAGCAGAAATAAGTGAGCTACACTTATTGCTGTAATTACATGCAATTTCTATTCCGTGAACTACGGAGCCTTACGTATCGAACAACCACTGTCACACCGGTTCAGTGCCGAGAATTCAACCAAGGAACCTTCGGATACGACACAAGCGATTATTAATCCACGGACCATTCAAATACTACGCATAAATTCTTACCATCAACAAGCCGTGCGGCAGACACCGGCTGCTCAATCCGTGGACCAGGTGGATGCAACGTGAAGCTGACGAAGCCCTGCATCTGGTAAGTATACTTACCACGCCATGAACACTACTGGGGAAGTGAGAGTAAAACCACGCTTTCTTGGGCTCGACACTAGATGGAGCTGAGCCTTCAGCTCCACACCTTGGCCATTTCACCCACAGAAAGAACGCCCGGTACACAATGAACAGGTGGCTGATCTGAAACTTGTGAAAAAAATCTCTGTCCCTGCCGGGACTCGAGTCGAGATTCCCCGGTTGTACCACCATGCAGCCCCGTCATTATACTCAGTACGGTATCTAACGCCAGGCTCCCAGTCGACGCCGGTTACACGTCTCTTCCTAATGGAGCAATGCACCGCGACGGTCCCTGCCCATTGGCACGCATAACGCAACTTCGCAATGCACGTGGAGAACTACTGCTGTAATTTAACCCGGGGACATACAAACAATCCGGACAGCCGGGTGGAGCAGTGCAGACCGACCGACAGATCGACCGCAATCACCTATTTACTGCGAGAGAAACCGGATACGATGCAGCATCCTGCAGCACGCCGGCTCAGGTTGCAACCGGTACTATTCATCACACTACAATGCGACCGCGAGTTCAAGGAAATTGGGAACAGGAAACCTACCGCTCTGCGCCTGCCTCCCTATAACTCTGTGTATTTCACTGTCACTGTCAACTACAGGAAACCTACCGCTCTGCTGCTGCTTCCCTATAACTCTGTGTGTGTCACTGTACTCACTGTCACCTACAGTAAACCTACCGCCTGCCTGCCTGCCCGCCCGCCCGCCTGCCTGCCTGCCTATACCTCTGTGTGTCACTGTACTCACTGTCACCTAGCCTCGTTCACAGCGCCTGGTTTCTTGGTCTCAAGGTTCGTGTTCTGTTTGTTAGTGCTTTACTTACTGGTGGTTTCTCAACAGGCGCTTAAAGCAGCTAAGATAATACAGGATCGAACAAAGTGTCTGTCTACTGGTGTAAAATAAACTGGAACGGATATACAGGAAGCGGCCGTGGCCTGGCGTGACGCAGGCCAACTGTCCCGGCTGCTTTCTGGAGGGACTGAAGAAAACAACGCAAAAACGTCAGCGAGATGGGCGGTCTACAAACCGACATATGAAACCAGAACATTGCAAACACAAAGTCGCTCACACACGCAAGTTACAGGGAAATGGCGAAGAGTATATCACTGGGAATTTAATGGTTTCGTCTCCTCGCTTAATGGCATTGAAATCGTTACATAACGAAAGAGATGGGCTGTTCACGAAGCGTGCACTGGGGAGACGTATAAAGGTGTTGGTCGAAAACCCAAAGTCAAGATTTTATGTATTATTTATTTATTAATTCCGTTTAATAATTGTTTATTTAATGGCTCTAGCGCGAATTCAGACCACAAAGCGTCGAATTTTATGACAATTAGTGGTCGCCCAATCGCAGGCACTAAAGACCGAAGGCACTGAGGAGAACCAGCCGGCAGTCGGTAACCAACGCCGCGATTCGAACTGCACACCTCTGAGATGCTGCTAGAAACATACCGACCGACCGCTCCGCTTCAGTCCCCTTGCTCGGTCTCAAGTGAAATGATTGCTTTTAAGACCTAGGCACAGAAGGGAAGCCCACATTGGACGACAAGCAATGGAAGTTACGTAGCACTGGTAGTTAAATGAGATCACTTTGACCGGGCTCTGCATCTCCATAGAACGTTCGTACAGCAGCAGGTACGTACTGCACTTTGCACGAACCGACGCTCTGAACATACTACGATGTACGGACAGCAAACACAAATGGACTGCCCACGGCGGCTTGGATTCAAGTCCTCGGGAATGTTAGCCGCGTCGACCGGTAACCTGCTATGGACGTTACGGAGGTGTGCCTCCCCTCCGAAGCTACAGTAACAGTTTGCCAGCCAAGAAGGCGTAACATCGCAGAAGACACTGTACAAACAGTTTTACAGGGGATAAGACAATAGCACTCGGTGCACCAGATGCTGTGGGCTCCAACAAGCAACCTTACACACAATTTACTCAAGTCACTTGATGTAACAATACCCTTTAGCTCAATGAGTATCCCCACCTTTATTAAAAATTTTTCATCCCATGTCCGGAGTTCTCCTAGCAGGATACAAAAGGCTGAGTACAAATGGCAGCACGAAACAAGGCTAATTCACCTACCCAGTACGTTCCAGTCAGTTCCTACCTCTCAACATCACAAATACTAACCGGTATATCCTGTTCATGAAACATCCAACGCTTCATCAAATTACAGCTACAGGAGGCGCTCTATAGCCAAAATGCATATTTTTATAATGCTTAAACGGCGGTACATAGGCCTACAGTAAATGCTCTAAGTACAATCCAGGTATATTAGCCTGACCGTGGCACGAGCGAACACAGCCTCACTATGACAACTCAGTAACATTTCGACACACAAGATTCGACAATAAGTAAGTTAAAGTGCACACATTTTGAGTTCTTCCTTTACGTCTCCAGTAAGAAGACTCCACATTTAACGGTACTGCCGCCCCACTACTTTTCCACGTAGTCCCCACAACAACTTCCTTACTTGCTGCATCGTGAGACACGCTTTTCTACTGTCCTGCCCTGTCGTCAGCCATCATGTGACAACTGTTGCACACCGCGATCCTCTTCAGAAGTTTGTGGCCGACAACATTTTGCTTCAACGTTGCCAACAAATGACAATCGCTCGGCGACCAATTCATCTTGTACAAGTATAATCACAATAGGATATTCAGCCACAAAAGTATGTCAGGAAAACTTACTTCCTGACCAACCCCAATTTAACAAGTTACAAAAGGGGAAAGATAACTGACACACCATCCTTATTCCTTCCTTACAAACAAGATGAAATGTTACATGCAATATATCCTGAGACGGTGACGTTCCGAGATACATACGACCGTCAAATGGCGCAAGGTATAAAGTGACCCAAACACAGCCACCCCGTAGTTAGGATACGTCGTGTTCGACCACTAACGGACACCTTCGACATTGCGTTGTGCTACCACCACAATGTCTGCCTCACAGACAGAGGACCATCTTCACGCAGCCATAGTAAAACGCTTTCACAAAATTACCATATCCTTGAGCAGTCAACCTGTCGGGTGCGGATCGCCGTCAACGAAAATGAACCCGACAGCAAACCAAATGCTGACTCTTAAGCAGACATGATACCCACGTTTGCGGGCAGCATGAGGATTGCCCGGTCAATACGTCACTGTTGAGTGAAAGGCGCTCATCGACAGTGTGCTGATGCCGTAGCTAATCGCAGAATTACACACATGACGAGCGTCCGGAAACATGTGCGCTGCGCGAGACCCGGCATGGATCAAACCGAATGTCACGAAGTACTTCGAGGAGCCTCGGTCGAAACAGTCTCAAATCTCGTGCAATATCGCGTGAGTTTCTCCAATACTCTCGTCCCACAGCTGCAATTATAGCATCATTGCACGCATTCGTACAGCAGTGTGCGCTCTGCATGCTCAAGAGCTGTACCAGTACACTTCCTGTCTCGCAAAGAAACCGCTCTAACCGTCGAACACGGTGTCTACATGACGTCAACCACGATAACATAACGTGCACTCCCGTGCAATCGCACCAGCTCGACTATTAGAGACGCGGAGGGTTACGATCATGCCGCAGATTTGCCATTCGATCAAAACTCACTCCTGCTGTGCACTGTGTCATCAGCACGCCTAAGAACGCGCTTTATCGTCTCAGAAGCAAGTTATTCCAGCTGACGGAAACGTCGGTCTCAAACTGAACGTCTCACGACATGCATCACATAATATGTGAAGCGTATTTTTCACCAGGCATCACACTATGTAGAGATGCTGCGCGAATCTCCTTTCATCTCGCATAAAACAGTTTTGCCTCCTGACACAAAACCAAGCATGGTCAAGCATAAAAAATGACACCTGTCCACCACTACTTAGCTACTAGGCAAAAACATGTGGTTTTGTTCAAAAAGCGATCTCTATGGTATTTAGACGTTATCGTGGTAAATAACAAGAGATGTGTGGTATCTCATCTTTCAATTTTTATAATCTCATTTAATTATGCGGACAAAAGGACGTTAAACTGCTGCATTGTATAATTTCCATTATCGGTTTGCCTTCAAACTACAAAACTAATCCGTACTATATTTATACAGGGTGTATTTAAATGCCTGGACAAATTCGAGAGTTCCCGACACCAAAAAAAGGAGAAAAGTTCATACCAATACAAATAAGCAAACGGTTTTCAAGGCAAAACCCAATAACGCGTTAACCTAAATCCTTTAGATTTTTATCTACACGGACACTTAAAAAGCCTAGTGTACTGAGCTGCAGTTGAAAATAAAGACAGACTTCATCAACGCACTTTTATGCCTGTCAAGCCAATCGCAGTTGCACCCGGAACCTCTGAATCTGTACGACATCCATAAACAGACGCATCCATGCGTGAAGTGATTCAGGAAGAGGACATTTTGGGTATTTATAATGAAGTGCGACTTTACAAACAGTAAGAACTCCTCGACAGTTATTAAACTGGGAAGGTTCAATGCAAATGTATTGCGTCAGCTGTAAGTAAACCATTACACAGTTAAGGTATTTACTGATGAATGCACCTTTCCAATTAAACCCAAGAACCACTCACTTCCAGATATGTGTTTATACAGCATTTCACTCTGATGTGAAAAACTCACTCGTGAAACCTGTCTAAGCATTACAGAATCATCCTGTACATCAGTTCGTCCCTCCGGTAAACATACTGCGTCTCCATTTTCAAGATCAACCAGTTCAAGCTCTCTAGGCAAACAACCGCTGTTTATTGTGAGAATTACAATCAACACGTCCTATCTTTGGGAAAAAACGGAGAGTTTTTAAAATGTTAATGTGGACTGTTCAATAAACATTTCCTTTTAAAGGGTTAGAAGGCCACAGAGTACTGTTAATTTTTTACATAAACAATGTATCGAACAAAAGGTGCATGAGGTTCTTTTTTAACACCGCATGCATAAGACTGCCCAATATACAGGCAAAATCACAAGCACTAACAGTAGAAATTGACAATATGTGTGCTGCCTTCCGTACAGCTATTTCTCTACACAAATTCGGTAGTTTGTTTCAAGGAAGACCCACGGGACGAAGAGAAGATAAATGATTAATTTGGTCCCATGAAATGTCCTCCATTCCCATGCAAATCAAACCAAGTCATAGCATCAATCCCAAAACTTCTTAAAAATTCCTCAATCACGCATTTAATATTATACTGAAGGAACTCCATCTCATTCTAGACGCTTCAGTCTCCACCAGTCACAGACACTGCCTAGATCCCATACACACATGCAGAGGACTACTTCACAGGCGTCCCAGTTACCGTGAAACTGACCTCGCAGGGACAAGCATAAACGACAAGAAATGTTCCCACTGTCAGCATTACCTGAATCATCCCACGACAATACGTAATAGCGCCGCGTCTATTTAATCCGGCCGCAGAACAAATATTCCAGTCGCCAGAATGAGGCGGGTCGGTACCTTATGGCCAACTGTGACAGCTACCGCACATTGCTGCCCTCCACACACATCAAATAACAGCAAGATTAATTAAATTAAGAGAAAGAGCGTTTTGCGCACAGCACGAGAAGTGACCAGGTAACTGTTGCAACTGCCGGCAACAAACCCACGAGCGTCATACAGCAAACAGTCGCCAGCCACTTTTTTCGGTCATCAGGCGATCGCTTTATTCTATCCCTGTATTTACGTCTCGACAGTTGGTAACACTGATACAAAGTGAAAATTAAACACACCACTTTTGAGCCCACAAGAAACTTTTCATCAAAAGTAAAGGTAAAGGTAATGTTCGCCCTTGAACAGGCCACGCACGCCCAGAGGGGGGGCACAGGTACAGCTCTACTGTAGCCCCGGCGCTACACGAGGGTGGGTGGTCAACTCCACGCCTCGGCCGCTTTGCCACCGGGAGAGAGACCCGGTACGCACTGTTCACGAGGTCGGGTGGTTCCTTGGGCCAGTGTGGATTGGCGGGGAATATCTCCCCCCCCCCCCCACCGACATCGCCTACAATTTTTCTTCTACGTGTTTCGACGATCGACCGCCATCTTCAAGGAGCAACACCAGTATTTAAAACCTGATAAAATATGATACACCTGTGGTGATAAAGCACACTGTAACGTTGTAATGTTGCAGTATTCACTGCGCGCACTGAAGCACCAATACAAAGCAGTACTGTGGTCCCTGCAATGTACACTACACCACGTTACAAACGGACAAAATCCGTTACGGACTGAGTAAAATCACGAGATGTTCATATGTCAGTGAGAAATACACAGCAATTTGTCTAACAACTGAAACTCTAACCACGCACACACCAACGTACCGCACAAAGAAAACTTCGCCATCACAACGATACGGTGTATCTGTCAATGCGTTATTGCCATTCAGTACAATTACAGCAATACGCACTAAATGTTAATGTGGAACACTCAAACCCATAACACTGTTCAAGTATTAGGGATTCGAACTGAATACAAAACATCTTCGTGTATTTCACACCGTACTAGGGCTGGGATGTTACTATGACACATAATGTATTTTATCACTACAATTTACCACATTTTATTGAATTTTAAATTTGGTGTTACTCCCTGAAGAAGGCAGTCGACAGCCGAAACACGCAGCAGACAGTACTGTATCATTACACACATTTTGTTCGTTTTATGACAGAAAACAAGCAGCAGCTCCCGAGCGGGAGGGACATGATCCGCGTTGGAAGCTTTTTAATTTGTGGTGAACTGTTCAATGTGAAACCGTCACTAACAAATCAAAACTGACATTTTTAAGGGAAAACATGAAAATCGGTGCAAAACAAATTTTTGAGATCGAATTATACATGTCAGACTTTAACTATTTAAAGCGCTGCTCGCCCTGTGACACCAGCACACACGCACCAGATATACAATGGCCAGTGCGGAACGACGTAAGGTGGAAAGCTTACAGTTGCTACCAGTTCCTTCTAGTTTATAAGTGAAACGTCACGCAAAAAAAAAAGTTCGAAAAATTCAAGCAACGTAAATGAAAACTTCTACAAGTGTCGGGGGACAAATCACACAACACAACATTTGAGAAGAAGACACAGAGAAACGAGACTTTCTTCTCCGAAATGCCTATGCCTGCTTTGGCCCACACAGCGTCCAATTCAACGGATACGGGGGTTCTTGTGCGGGGGCAAAGCGACCGGGGCCTGTATTAAGAATGAGTGGAGCTTATCTCTGCTCCCCTATACGTCTTTACTGCGTGGAAATGGACAACTTTACCTAAAAAGCAGCTGGCTGCATTTTATTCGCTTAATTGCACAACTGAGTGTTGGCAAGGACAAGGTAACACGCGCAAACGGCACAACGCTTTTGGCGCGTTCGATCTGTGTGTGTCTCGGAAGAGCGAACGTTTAAATTTGAACTACTAAAACGTTCGCAGCACCACATTCAGTTACGTTTAAAATAAATGTACATTTACATGCACGCAGACTTCGTCGAGTTACCGACAATGAGAGCAGTCGGTAATCTAAACGTACACACATCATCCACTTTGCTTATCCACCTCTAAAAGCACACCATTTCGAACACAAGCGTACGGAATATAATATCTGTTCTTTTCTTCTTGTTTTCTCTTTTTTTTCCTCCCAGTTTCGATACAACTGCACCCTACAGCGGACGCAGACCTGTGAAGTGGCAGTTACAGCTGTCCCATTTAAACAAAAACGAAATGAGCCGACAAATTCTAACGAAGCTTCCAACTTTAAAATTTCAAGAAAATCCATTCACCGTTTCGTACGTACGGAGGGTCACAGCTGCTTTGCAAGCGATCCGCAGGATGCAGAAGCGCCTAAACGGTATAACCGGCGTTATGGCAGGCCCGGCACTTGCAGTTCATTACAAACCCAACAAAAACAGACATGGAGGTAGGTCAATCAGAAGACGGTCTATCTATGAACGAGCTTCTTCCGAAAGTTCCAGCAGCTCGTAGACGTCACGGGTTGAGCCTTCGTGTCCGTTCGATCCCATTCCGAGCACCTCTACTGTCCCCCCCCCCTCCCCGCCCTACATGGCGTCCTGTGGGTACTACCGCTTGACACATACGGTTCGTTGTCAGGGTACACCACGTCACGTGGCGTGTGCAGTTACCGTACAGTTCATAGCGCTATTATTTCAGTTACGAATCGACGTTCTCTCTCCTCTGCGCTCTTAATCAGCTCTTCTAACGAACATCAGGCTACGTTTCCAAGCAACTTCATTTCCGCAGTTTCTCTTTATCGCCACACTCGCGACCCACGTTCGGTTCTTACATGTGATGACGTAATGCGTTCACGAATATTTTCAGTTCGGCAAATTAACCCTTTTCGTGTGTGGCTAACACGGTTACAGCGCTGGCGGCACTGTCAGCACTGAGAGCACTCACAATACTCACAGCACTGACGACACTGACAGCATGCTCCAAATAACGTCCGCGTTTATGTCAGCAAATACAGCCCATAGGCCTGCTTCTCGCACCGCCTCATGGGTTATTCAAGCAATATACAATACATGAGAAGTTTCATAACTATTGTTGGTTTCAAGAGTGAAGTCAGTCAGCACGTGTTAGCAGGGTTTCAGAAAAATGAGTTTTATCATTAATGGGAACTTACAGTTTTCGGCGTTTCAGCGAAGACAAGCCTACACACTGTGCAGAAACTGTTATCACATGTTAGCAGTTCATAAGTGTGCCAGTATGAAGCACCCAGTTCGATGGCCTACTAATCGCTATTACGCTACAAATGTCAATTGATAACTTTCCACGACACCATCATTCGTGTGCATACATACATACATACGTGTGTGTATGTGTGTGTATATATATATATATATATATATATATATATATATATACACACACGTATATGTATACACACGACTCGGTAATTCAAAAAGAACAGAACACTTTCAACAACGCACCACTCAGTAACCAAGTATCATATCATATCAACATGCAGTCTAAACCAATTTGTAACGGAATTCTCACAGGTTTCTCTTAATCTCAATCATCGTCGATGCTCGAAAGGGCAGCCAGGATGCCTTCCTTCATTCCTTCCGGTTGCGTGCAAGATGTCACGTGTATGGCACACGGTAAAGTGTTCAGTTCTATTTTGAACAACCCTATATATAACATAGCCAATCCCTATACTGACCTGGACAGGCCCCGAGGGTTCCAGGAGGTTCAGGCTCCCAGACTTCCAGACAATCGGCGCACGAAATTTGTCAGCCCTACGAACCGGCCGCCTTCACCCCTCTGGTACTCACTTCTGTTAGACGCTAACCTCATCAGGAATCGAACCCGCAACATATATATATTTATTTTTATATTTATAGATATATTTATTTATATTTACAAATATGCCTTTTGGATCATCACTTTTAATCCATTAATTATACGTACAGAATAAAATTCTTCAGCTTACAGAACGACAGTAAACTGTGTTCAATAAAAATACCCTCAACATAATTTTAATAAGACAGACGCACGCAAAGCATCGGTGGGATCAGGTACAACAAATTCGCGTTCCAGTCTGTAATTCCGAGTTAGCGATCAATTTAGCTACTTCCTGGTACGTGGCTGTGGCCAACAACCTCGCAATTTCGAATAAAGTGTTTAATTGTCCACTAGGCGAATAAAGGTCTGCCCCATGTGGCCTAGATGAAGTTTATTTCCTGCTCATTTAAATGTGCCCTTCCTAACGCCAACTGAACGCATTTCCGTGCTGAAGTCACGTAGCGCCCGACGTCCGAACAGCTGTTGTACGTAAAAAAAAACGCGCGCGCGCGCACGCACACACGCACACAAACATACATACAGTTTGCGCTGAACGTCAAAGGGTGTTACACACACGGGGCACAAGGACTCGATTTCTAACGTGGCTGTATGCGCATGCGCGTGCTAACACAGTAAAGACACGCATGCAGACAAGAGAATAGAAATGAACTAAACACAGCCAAGCACTAAGTAAGAACTATTTATCACAAACCTAAAATAACAAAACACCCAGCTCAACAGAATTCCACCCCCATTAACGTAATCGGAATGTCTGCACTTATAAAGAATAAGTGGGCAAGGGCTCAAAACTTGTACAAACCACATTACCAGACGGGGTTTCCAACCACTATAAATGGAGTGAAAAGAAAATACTATAAAATTACACACAAAACCGTGGGCGACTGTAACGTCTGTGGATAAGCAGTTACTGCGTACACTAGATCTGAGCTCGGCTTTAATCCACTTTCCTCCCAGGGAAAGACGCAACCTACCTGACCACTATGCTGTCTGTCTGTCTGTCTGTGGATCTTCCCAATTTTTACTTTTAACTGACCGATTTCCACGAAACTTCGTATGAACATCATGCCATTCGCGGCCACCTGAACATCACAGCTTTCGATTCCGTACAATCAATAATGTGAAGACGGCGCGAGAACTTGTCAAGTAAGAGCGACACTGGCCCCGTGAAACTTCCGGTTCTGAAATGATGAATGGTAATCCACCTCCTAGAAATATGCAACATTTGTTAGAATTTTTTTCGTAGAAGATAAAGTAAGAATACTTCGACCGTGTGGGAACTATCTTGGGCTTGCGATTTGACAACGGTAAGTGACGAACTGGCACAGACAGACACTCGGAACGTCATACGCAGATGCGTCCATAAACGTGCCTTCATGTTACATACACGGCAAAGGTAGTTCACGCTGGAACAGGCCGCGAAGGCGCAGGCGGAGAGTAGAGGTATGGCTGTACTCTTTCTCTAATCTACGTGGCAGGTGGGTGGTCAATGCCACGCCCCGGCCGCTTTACCCCCGGGAAAGACCCGGTACCCATTGTCCAGGTGGCTATCTGGACGGATGCGTACAGTCTCGCCCCCATCGAGATTCGACCGTCCGGCCCGTACATGTACGGGAAAGCTTTTAATTACCGTATTACAACTTGACGCCCTCTCCCAAAATTAACCTACACACAGGAACAGTCCTTGCAGTTCTTAAACCACTAATTACCGGCACACAGCTGCGTCACTGCAAACTTGGCTGCCGCAGATCCGCCCCAGTTTCTTGCATCTATTCCGAAATGCCAGACACGTTCAGCACCCGGAGCGGTACTGTTCCTTGCCGCCGAATTATTACGTGTGCATTAACCTTTTGGCGCCGGAATCATTTTTTTAATTTTAGCACACCCTGTATATAAAATGTGAATAATAGAGGAACCAAATATGTTAGAATTATGAAACAAACTGCATTTTGAAGAGATAAAAACGGAGAGCATATATCATGTTTAAAATATTCAGTACCTATATTTGTTGAATAAATATATAAAATGCAACTTTAGAGGTTAGCGGTGCGGTACGACCATTATAGTTGACATTAGGCGTCAAAAGGTTAACTGATACTGGGGTAACGTAACTGCCTGCATGCGCGTGCAGTGTCTGCCTCACGCATAAAGTATGACTGACGCCTGTTACGAAGAACTACCGCAGCGTCTCCGTTGAGGCACCTCAGTCAATGCAGCTGGTTTCCCGGTTGTCATCTCAACCCGTACTTACCACACAGAACAAGAGCGCTAACAACCCAACCGCGACTTTCAGCGAAGCTCATTGTGCCGGGTGAAAATGCAGCAGGAAACTTCGTAGCATCGCAGGATCTCCCTTTCGAAAAGTGCAAACTTCAAATTTCATTTAAACCTTCACAACACTGTGGTTACAATATGCACCACATGCTGTAACAATTAAAAATGTCTCAATTTTGTTCGCATAGTGCATTTATGTGTTTGGTATGCTTATCACAAATAAACAGAGATCACTTGGCTAAACAGCATTAACCGGCAGATCTTTCTAATGGAGACGGTGTGTGTTACTGCGAGCTAGCAAATGAATGCTTAATTATAAATAAGAAAAGTTTCATTTTGTCACTTTGGCGGTCTACAAAGTACACGCACAACCGAAGAGCAAGGTGTAGAGCTCTGGCCTTACCAACAGTGCAGACCACTGAAACACAAATCTACGTGGCTGCAATGCAGTGCGTAAGCGTCTGATGGCCACGTTACTGCAATGTTTTATGGACTTTATCACTGACAAAGCACTTCATACATCCCCCACCCCCCGCGCCATGACCACTGCAGGAACAACTCGGCCGATAGCAATTGGCGTACGCCAACCAAAAGATCCCTGATCCTCAGTCTGCGTCACATGACGTGAGACAAGGCGCGTCCTGTCACCTGAATTCAAAGGGCCTTCATACGTCTTTAAATACGTGGGACTTTGGGCTACCCAGTACCTTGATGCCATGCAGTCTGGTGAAGATATCCCACCGCTTATGCAGCATCTGCTGTCCCAATCTTAATACTGTCCCACCAGACTACTAGGCGTCAACTGCAACATTCAGGGACATCAACATTACGATCTTATGGTGACGCTGTTTAAGACGGGCGGGCACAAACGTCCTCGCAAACACCACTGGCTGCCTTCATATTTATGACAGACCGATCATGAAGACGGCCAGAGCCATGTGCTCCTTCATTGTGCACTTCGTAAAACGGCCTCGATTATTTAACAGCAGTTTGCAAAGCGTGGCGACAGCGAGGACATCTTGTCCACTCTTGCTGTCTCATATCAATTTCCACTTAGCCACTTTTTGCATTAAGCCGGCGATATTTCTTCATATTTCAGAACCTGCAGTCGTCGTCATTATGACGATAATCATATTTACATTTCGTACTTTCAGACCATTTTGTCTGCAACGTCAGCTGTCTAGCACCGACAAGTCTCATGCACGCTGAAGCTAAACTTCTCCATCTGCCTCACTAACACTTGATCACATTGGTGACTGCATGCCCCATCCACTGTACCAATTCAGAAACTCCGTACGTTGTCCAGTTCCGTACGGTTGTCACGTCTCAAGAAACTGAATGTGCGGGCCTCTCACCAGTCATCTTTGGCCTAAGCACGGCAGCTGTCGCAGCCCCACCGCATACGAAGCCTACATCCGCCGGACACGGACAGTGTGCGGCTCGTCATTTCACACAGGAGTTCCGAAATGCCGATCTCCAGCGTCTGACCAGGCCTCGCACTTTCAGCAATTAATCCTAGACATAAGACACGGCTCTTCTTGAAACAAGGACCATTCCTCTGTAAATGCTGCCTCTCAATTCTTCCGAAGAATGTGCAGTGTTTGTACTTTACTCTTTTTCTGATAATTCCCTTAATAATGATGTCAGGGTCAACTTAACGTAACGGTCGACATCCGTTTCTTCGTACGACGGCGGGCCCCTATGATTTTGCGCGCACTCACTGCAACTTAACATATGTAAAGGAAACTTCACGCAGACGATGGGGCTTTATAATAACACCACCATACTGACATTCTGGCTGTTTACCTTCTTACGCAAACCGTCCGTCACACAAACAAACACACATAATCTTCCACCTTTCTGTGCACTGTTCTTTTACACGGCACTGTTAACGCGGGAAATTTTTTACAAAAATTTCGGCGACATTTTCTTTGCAAAATGCAAACGAGGCCTATCAAATTCGGACTGATGATGATGATGATGATGATGATGATGATGTCAAACCAACAATACCAAATTTACCTTGATCGCGGACAAATCCCATTTGCAGCAGACCCTTTCCGCTACACCGGCGGCTGTTTCACTGCTGTAAGCGCCTCGCATGCTGTTTTGAGGATCTCTAAAACGCGCTGCGTCGTGTTATGTTTGATCGCATCCACATATTAAAACGGTTTACACTACAAGGTGTTCTTAATTTGAAGAAGAGGCAAAGTCACACGGGGCCATGTCTGGGGTGTATGAAGACCGACGAACTGACGCAATGTGGTGTTTGGCTAAAAACAGCTGCCAAGTTGAGCCAAGTGCGCCGACGCCCTGGGACAAGAATTGGTTGACACAAGGCTCATGCAAAAGTCAAGTTCAAACTGCCTGGCACGAGTGACAAGACATTCCTATTTCCTACAGGCCAGTCTTCGATCTGCTGTCACCTACTCACGCACTTTGGTTATCGCTTCATTATTTCTAATCGATAAAGGCCGTCCAAAACGCTTGTCACTTTCTGCGGATGAGCCCATGGAAGGCTATAGGTGACAGATTACAACGGCACAACTATCTCAGCAGGGTTGATCATGAACGGAAAATCAGAAACAGGAGGCAAAGGACGGATATCGGGAAATACTCCTTTGTGAACAGGACCATCCGACTTTGGAACCGGTACCTGCAGAAATTTTAGGGACTCTCCCCTGTAAACCAAATGCTTTTAGAAAGTGGGTTAGGAAAGTGATTAATGTGGTGAACTGAAGGAAATGTGTGTTGAAAATTAACTAAAAGTGTAGTGAAGTGATGGTTAGTGCAGTGAAGGGGGGTAAATAGGGACGTACCGTGAAGGGTATTTACGGGTGGTGAAGTGCAGGTCCTGTTAAAATTGGTGTGCTATACCTGTGGAGTAAAAATATTAGAAACTAGGTGCAGTACTTTCTTCCCCTTGTGTTGCTTTTCCTATGTGCATTGCTGTTAACCGTAGTTGGTCTTTTGTGTATTGTGTTATTATCTTGTGTGTATCTTTGTTACCTCATGTTATTGTTTCACTGTCCGCGTATTGCTGTCTTACATACTTTTGATGCCGGATTGCTGGCTAGAAGTCAGTATCCGGAAGGTCCTGCGACCGGCCATCGGCACACGTTTTTCTTGATTTCCCTGTGTCTATAAGCGAATGCTGAGATGGTTCGCAAGACTCCAAGTTGCTACTGCACGCTTCTCATGTAGATCTCCTGACTTAAATTTCTTAGATCCTTATTTCACATTTATGTACATGCATTATAATCACTGCCACCGGCGGACAGCCCACTTGCAGTTAAATGTACTATTATTATCATCATCATCATCATCTCCTTTATGCAGGGTATTTATACTTATATTCCTGAGACAAACTATGTCCCTAGGGAATACAGTGTTGCAGTTATTCTGTTGTTACTAT
>Ga0131853_10007214_pt1 | contig 20089 bp, 10 predicted proteins | sample TergutLab28metaG_FD_92764 | JGI IMG/M metagenome (GOLD analysis project Ga0131853, IMG submission 92764) | Labiotermes labralis P1 segment gut microbial communities from Petit-Saut dam, French Guiana - Lab288 P1 (version 2) (version 2) | ecosystem: Host-associated > Arthropoda: Insects >... | reverse complement strand
GGGCCAACCCAATCCAGTCCACATTCCCACATCCCACCTCCTGGAGATCCATCCTAATATTATCCACCCATCTACGCCTAGGTCTCCCCAATGGTCTCCTTCCCTCCGGTTTCCCCACCAAGATTATAGTGACATTAATTTTAAAAACCAATAAAAAACGTATTTATTTCCGTAATTTTTAACAAGTAACTTAATAACGTGTACATAGATATATTATTATGGCTTGCACCTAAATTAGTCCCACATTTCTCTGTCTCCTTCAAACGAAATACTGTGTTGGCATGCGAGATTTTTCTTTTCAAAAAATTCCTTGAAACAAGTTTCGACTGACTCTCCGTCGTTCTGCCTCACCTTTGTTGTTCAATTATATGTGAATATAAAACAAAATGAAGGGGCATGAAATATTAAGTTCAATCTTTATCGTTGCACCGTGCATTCTGTAGTTTATTTAATTAATACACCAACAAAAGCACATATATTCATTTAATGATCTAAAATTCACATTAAAATACTTAAAACGCTTCTACATATTTCGATCATGCGATCATCCTCACAGAGATTCACGCTACACGTCGCACAATGCACATCCATAGCCAGGCTCATTCTGAAGAGCAAACGACTCACACAATACACATGACATGCTGCCACAGCACTAACGCAACGTAAAGATGTAAATCACTGAGTGTTTTTAAACTATAACTTTAGCAAGAAACAATGTATGCTCCCTGAGGATGATCGTATGATCGAAACATGTAGGAGCGTTTTAAGTGTTTTAATGTGAATTTTAGATCATTAAATGAATATATGTGCATGTGTTGGCTTATTAAATTAAGGACAAATTTGAATCTAAAGAAAAGCAACAAAATTGACTTTACTTAGACTTCTTATTACTGGGCTTCTGGACTTTCCATTGGCTAGTATTTAGAACAGAACATGATGTTTCGGAAACCAGATTTATTTCCTTCTTCGGGCGAAAAATAACTAAGTCATCTATTCAGCCGCGTAAGTTGCAACGACCATTTGTTACGCGGTGCGCGCTTAGAATAGCTACTTCTTTTTCAGTGCGCCATTATAAAAGCTATTTGTTACGGACTGTGCGCTTAGAATAGCCATTTCGAACTTAGGACTTAGCTGTCAACTTCGTGCTGCATTTATTACTCGTTCCTACAGTACTGATCAGCCCACATGTTAAACTCTCAAGCAGTGAAGCACAGCAGATTACTGAAAATTATAGGACTATAAATCACACGAACAAAGACGTCGGTGTATGTGGATACATACAGGTAGATAGTACAGGGCAGGTATGACGACATTTCTTAAAATGAATGCCTTATATGTTACAGATGTGCAATAAAAGCCTATAAGGTTCCCATATGATCGCTGAAATCGGGTGCAGGAATTTGATGGGATTTTAGGTAGTATTTGAGGCAATAATTAGTACTTTTCCTAATTGTAATAAAAATTAATAAATTATTACGAATAACACATCTTGTTTCAACAATCTTATAAACATAAAAACACTAAGAATTCAGTCAGTGGAGCCCACTGCCCGTCTGGAATGGCAATAATTGTCGTTTTCAAAGAAAATTTTAGTGGCGCATCAAATGCCTGCACCAAACAAATTCGTTTTGAATGTCATTTGGACATCCTTCCCATAGTTTCACCATTCTGATATACGTTATAAGCTTCGTGGATATTTTAATTGTGTTATTTAACAATGTTATAAATAGCGCATATTACCTATATAGTGTCACTGGTAAATAAATGACTGAGTATGCAGCATTGGTGGAATGATTCTGACAAGGGAAACGGAAGTACTCGAAGACACACGTCCCATCGCTACTCTGTTCACCGTAAATCCCAGATGGATTGGTCTGTGATAGAACCCGGGATTTACGCTTTGAGAAATTGGCGCCTAACAGTCTGAGCTATGGTAAGGCCCGTATAACCGTAAAGAAGACAAACTATGATACAAAGACATAAATCTCATTGTGAAATCACATCGGATCTCGTTAAATATTTTACCTTATTGAACGGTACGACACTAATTTTGCCTTAAGATCAGACTCATGTTCTGCAGTCACTTTAAGTACCTTCCATAGATATGTGCATAATTTCACACAGAATTTGGTGCTGAGCCGTTAAATAAGATGTCACGCAATAGCTTGGGTTTACGTGACAATATATGGGATTGGATGGGTCGCAAGATATTGAATTACCCTTCAGCATGCCGCTACACAGAAACAGTTGAGAAACCCTGGTGTAATAAGGAAAGACGACATCACAGACACAAAGTTTGAAATTGCGCTGAAATTAGACGCGAGAAGGTATACGTTTCCCAATCGAATTCTCAGTCGCCGGCGGACCAGAACCCTTTGTTTGCTTGCTCCTGGATTAGCAGAGAGATTGTCTATAGAGTCGGAGTTAATCAAGTTGTATGATGACCTTATAGATGCATGTCACAAGACCTTTGATGACTTTATTTGGAAACGAACGAGGGCAGAGCTTTCAAATAGAGGGATCGGCGAAGACATATTTATTTTCACGTAGCAATGGGGAATCATTCAGTTCGCACTATGATGATAACGTTTTTGAAGGATTTAATATCCTTCCTGTTAAGCCACGCAGACTATCAATATAAATGAACACGACAATCACAGCGTAACATCAATAAGTAAACCTGAGTTTTTTATGTGTCCTCAGCACTTTTCGATAAAGCCTTGTCATTGTCGGAAAGTACCATCTCTATACCACACAACATATTCACCAGTAAATTAAGAGTTCATCCTAACCAATTAAGTGTTTAAATTCTTAACCCCCATTTTATTTTAATATGTTCAATCTTCCCTGCATTGATCAGGTCCAAAACATATAAATTACCAACAAATGCACTTCAATATTATGATGTATTTTATTCACAGAATTCTCACCGACATATTTTGGGCATCTTCAGGGTGTAGAAGGCTGAAATAGCGGCCGAAACAAGTCGGTGAGAACTCTGTGAATAAAATACATCATAATATTGAAGTGCATTTGTTGGTTATTTTCATATATTTCGGATCTTTTAACCTGCTCTTTAAATTCCACTGTTCATTAAATCAATACAAAACCTATAGGGCTCACTTATCAGTCGAATAAAATGAATGTAACTTATTGTATTCGCTATTAAAAATAACGTTGAAATAAACCAACTTTTTAATGCGTGTAAAATTATCCATACCACCACATTAAAATGGCTCAAAAACCACTTTACCCTATTGTACTTTACATTTTACTAACTTTTTTCCTCACTACTGAGCTACTCTCTCCGTCCCTGTCTGTTTATTAGTCAAAGTCTGTCAGTTTATATGTCCGGGGAAAGTTCTTGCTGCATTTAGTCACTTAATTCAGAAATTATTGTGCCATGTAACTGTAATATTGAACACTATTAAAACGTACTTATTATAACACATTTATGGGCACTTCGGACTTCTCAAAAGCCTGTACAAATTCTACCACAAGTTATTTCTATAGTAAAACCAACAAGATGCATGAATGTATCAAATTTATTTTATTTTGGAATGACACTCTACATGTTTCGGACGGCCTTTCCGTCCATCATCCGGAGTTCAAGACTGTACATACAGCAATAGGCATTTGTCAACCAGATACTGCTGTCTGCTTGCTACCAATCAGAGAGCAGGAAGACGGATGTATACGTGGTCGGACAATTAAGTTCGCGAACTCGCCACCGTGTGCTTGCCGTGGCAGCACTAGACAAAAGCCTTAGTATGGTTTGATGACGTTGACATATCAGAGTTTCACAGCTGTGTTGTTATTGGTCTATGGCAGTCTCTTTCTGAGTGGCATCTATTAGAGTCTGCGTGTGTTTTGGTGTGCCGCCGAGAGAATGTCGGAGCTTGAATTGGAGCAGCGAACGAAAATTAAATTTCTTGTTAAAATTGGAAAGAGTGGAAACGAAATCAGAGAGATGTTAGTGCAAATTTACGGGGATAATGCTATGAAGAAAACAGCAGTTAACAAGTAGGTGAAACGTTTTTCTGAGGGAAGAGAAAGTGTCACTGACGAGAGATCAGGACGGCCAGCAACAAGCAGAACTGAAGAAAACATTGAAAAAGTCGTCAAATTTTACGTGAAAATCGCCAGCTGACAGTCAGGAGCATAGCAGAGTAAGTGAACATCGACAGAGGAACAGTTTGGAAAATCTTAACTGAAGATCTTGACATGAGGAAGGTGTGTGCAAAAATGGTCCCAAAGGTGTTCACCGAAGAACAAAAGCAAAGAAGAGTCACATTTGCCAAGACATTTTGGAGAGGCAAGATGACATTTTGGACCGTATCATCACAGGTGATGAAACATGGGTCTACCAATACGACCCTGAAAAGAAGCGGCAAATTGTACAATGGAAGACTACCAATTTCCACGAACAAAAAAATTCCACCGGTCCAAATCAAGAGTCAAAACAATGTTGCTGGCTTTTGTTTTATATTAAAGGGATTGTTCATTATGAATTTGTACCAACTGGACAAACAGTCAACCAAGTTTACTACTTAGAAATACTGGAAAGGCTGCGTGAAAAAGCTAGACGGAAACGACCCGAACTTTTTGCCAACAACTAATGGATCTTGCATCACGACAATGCACCTGCTCACACGGCACTGCCTGCGAGGGAGTTTTTAGCTATTAAACAAATAACTGTGTCGGAACACCCTGCCTATTCACCGGATTTAGCCCCCATTGACTTTTTCCTGCTCACGAAGTTAAAGGAAATATTGGAAGGAATGCATTTTGATGACATTGATGACATCAGGAATAATACAACGGCAGCTCTGAAGGCTATTCCACAAAACCAATTCCAAAATTGTTTTGAAGGGTGAACTAGGCGCTGGCATCGGTGTATAGCTTCCCAAGGGGAGTACTTTGAAGGCGACCACAGTGGTATTCAGCAGTGAGGTATGTAGTACTTTTACCGCGATGAGTTCGCGAACTTTATTGTCCAACCACGTAGTATAGTGTGTTTTACATGCTGAAACTCAGTATGTAAAACACACTATACCATACCTGTGTTTACAACTGTCTTCTTGAAGATGAACCGTCGGATTTGAAACATGTAGAAGACATCAAAAATTAAACATTAAAATATTATTTTAAAAAAGTGTATTTTGTTGGTTTATATTGTATATCATACTGCACGGTGCAAAGAAAATAAAATACGATGTTATGTTCATTATTCTATCTTGTGACATAAATGGTACAACTTGATGGCGTCTAGGATTAATTCAGACATGTTAAGAAGATAAAGAAACGGGGGTTTTGAGATATATGTAACGATTTAGCTTATGTATTTGTTAATACGTGGTTTCAGATCGTAGAAAGGAGTTCATGGAACATCTTATTGCAGACTCTGAACTGGTACTGAGTGTTAGGTTCAATGTGAAGTTTATCTGCCGAAATACTGCGTTCATCTGAATGCGTCTAGATGCGTCAGATGGATTAACGTTAGTATCAAAACATAGAATTACACGCAAAAGGAAGCGACTTTTTAAAAATTAAATGGACTGTTAGACTAGCTTGCACGTACGGGAAGAACACGAATGGAAGAGACGACTCCCAAGACCTAGCGTATAGGTAAGGCAGTATTAAAATGGATCATAAAGGAATAAGAGAGGAAGACGAGACTTAATTTATTTGGCTCGGAACAGGCACAACTGATTGGTTCTTGCGAGCACAATAATGAACTTCCAGGTTCAAATAACTAGGAGGAAATTTATTAAATACTTGAGGAAATATTAAATTCTCAAGAAGAACGCTGGTCCGTAGAGTTAGTTAGTTTGTTTGTTTTTTAGTCAGTAAGTTAGTTAGTCAGTCAGTCAGTCAGTTATTAATGGGTTAGTCAGTCAGTAAGTCAACGATCTAGTTCATTATTTAAGTAGTTCGTTCATTCGTTAGTTAGTAAAACTTGTTGCGGCACAGTAACTGGCTCCATTATGGAATCAGTAGATTTTGTAATATTTTAGATTTACTGGATCAGATGATAAGCGGTTAACCCATAGTGTTAATATCTCAGGACGGATTAGGGGAAGTTAGATCAACATTATGGCATAAAGACGTTTACAAACGCACATACTTTACTGTAGATAGAAAATCATTGAATGACACGATGACGACATACGTAACAGAAAAGATAAACCGATATGTGCAATGCACTCAAGTAGCTTTGCTATGTTGGTAGCTATTCGCCTGAATGAGTAAATACCAGGCAACTTGGATTCCTAGCACTACCAGTATTCAACTAGCGCAAATCATTCACTCGGACGCTGAGCTAACCTATTCAGTCTTTACCTTGTTAGACCAAACCAGTTCGCAATTAGTGTGATTAAATGCGATCGAATGTTAATCAAACAAGGAACCAATGTAATATTCATTACTTAATCATAGGCCAGTACCTATACGACCGAGGCTGTAAACACACAAAACATAACGCCATGTTTGTATCCTGTCAGTGCTGTGACCTTGTTCAAGGCGATCTCACGTACAATACAGTCACGTTATTTCCACGTAGTCTTCCACTGCGTCGACTCTGCAATTTATTTCCCATTAGTGGATTTTTAAGAGAACATGAAATAAAATTTTATCCCCAACACACCTTCTGATACTACATGAATAAGCACTTGATACAAAAGCTATGGTCCTTCTGTTGTAATCGCCACTCAAAAAAGAATTCCAAAGACTCCAATTTTGACAATTGATGCCAAACGTTACGAAAATTTTGCTAATGTTGAGTCCTCGTTTGTATAACGCATTTTATTTATTGGTTAATGGCTGTCCCGTTACGTATCTTGTTATATCATGTCGTTAACATTTGTTAGAGTCTCGGTTTATTTAACGATACACTCAGTAGACCAGGTTATATGGGAGACGAGTAGTACGAGTGGGTGCTGTTAATTCCTTAGCCCGACCAGGAAGGAAACAAGCTATAGCGACCAAACTCGGGATTTATTCAATATACTCCTCATGAAGCTCAATACATTTCTTAGCCCGTTGCTCTAACTTTTGTAAGCCACTCAAAAAAAAATTCAGAAGGTTGTCCTTCCAACCAGGTCTCCGCGTCGGAAGAAAAGTGGCGACCTCCCAATTGTGTTTTCAGTCCAGAGAACAGGTGGTAGTCCGACGGGGCCAGATCCGGAGAATATGATGGGTGATCAAGACATTGGAAGCTCAGGTAGGCCAGTTTCTTCTGGGTTGTAAGCGCCCCGTGAGCCGGGGTATTGTCGCGCACGAACAAGACCCTTTTGGTGAACTTCCCGCGGCGTTTTTCCCTCAAAATGTCCTTAAATTGCACCAGCAGAGATGAGTAATACTCCGCGTTGATAGTTTGGCCCTTTGGAAGATAATCAGTGAGTAGGATGCCGTCTTTATTCCAAAAAAATTGGGGCGAGAACTTTTCCAACGGATTTTGGCATTCGGAATTTGTTGGGGCTGGATGACCCACTATGCCTCCACTTCATTGTTTGTTGCTTTGTCTCCGGGTCATAGTTATATAACCAGGTTTCGTCCATGGTCACCAATCGCGACAGCAAATCACGTGGATCGCACCGAAAAAATTCCAACAGTAGCTCAGACGACTGGCACCGTTGAAGTTTTGGATCCACTTTCAGGCAATTTGGGACCCACTTCGCGGAGAGTTTCCGCTTGTCTAAATCTTCATGAATGATGAACCCAACCCGCTCACGTGAGATGCCCAGTTGCTCAGCTATTGATTTAGCCGAAATCCGGCGGTCTTCCAAGATTAGCTCGTGAATTTGATGAATAATATCCGGGGTGGTCACTGTTTTGTGTCGTCCAGGACAAGGCGCATCACAGGTGGAAAAATGACCACGTTTAAACTGGGCCACTCTGTTTTTGACGGTGACATACAATGGTGCATGTTCCCCTAATGTTTCTGTCAGAATGGCGTGAATTTCCTTCGGCGCGTTGCCTTGCAGGAAAAAAAGAAACTTGATGACAGCTCGCTTCTCCACGTTGTTGAAATCGTGCGCGTCGACTGACATGCCTCCTTTCAGCCTCTGTAACAAGAAAAGACTTGCAATTCGGCACATGAACAGACCCCTCATTCCAACAACACTATCTATTCCGTCCTACGACATCGGGAAGTAGGTCGCGCTAAGGACTTATCAGCACCCCCTCATAAGATGGATAGTGAATAAAAGATTTGACAAGATGTAAAAGGAAGGCACTGTCGCCTAACGTACGGTATTATTACGACAAAAATTTGTACCGAGTCGGAAGATAGTTGCGAAAACTCTCATACTACCCGGTGTTCCGGCAGGTATTACAACGAATACAAGTAAGAAGCGTCACACCACGCCTTGAACAACTTTACTGAGTCATTTGCTGCAAATCGTGCAATCGTGATTACAATGTTCGCCTTAGACCTATGTTAGCTAACTGCTGACAGTGTGTACATTATATAAAACTTTCTTCTTACAATTTTCACCCCTTAAGAGGTGAAATAGAACTAAACAACCCAAAAATTTATTTCCTACGGAAAACACAAAACATTCTCAGTTACAAATTTATTTCGGCTAATGGAATTTCAGAAGAATAATCGCCCTTTATTCCGAGGAACGACTGGATTTTCTCGTATATTAACTTTTTAAAGCCTACCAGTTTCTACGCGATCACCCTTTGTAACGCTGTTGTCCCGACGCGCTCAGTCTGGTAGGTGATCCTCTTTCGGGAAACGGGTGTGGTTCACCGAATCACATATATTTTTAATTATTTCTTTTTTTTTTGTTTTATTTACTCAATTTATTGTTGATAAAATGAAAAAAGTCGTGCTGTATCAAGTTAAACAACTAAATCATATTTTATTAAAATAACACACTCACTGTACACCCTCACTCCCATCTCTCGTACGCGACTGACTTCCTTACTGGACTGCTAGAGTCCGTTATCAACTCCTAACTGTTTCGGCATTTAAATCTCTCCCCTCCTACCTATCACCAACGGTTCTGAATATACGTTGATAGATTAACCTATAAAGCATGGCCATGAACCGTCCGTAACTGACGCCAGCAATCCTAATAAAAAATACATATAAAAAATTTTCGGCTACACGTTACTTTACGTACAGCCAGTTTTAACAATTAAAAACTCTGCATGTTGATTACATTGCATTTATGTGTTTTGTGTGGTTTTCAGAACAAACAGTAACTTTTCTCTTATACGTCTTTAACAGGTGGTTTTTATAATCTAAGCGGAAAGTGTTTGCTGCGCGGTACGAACTGAGTCCTTATATTAAACAGATGCATTTCGTAATTAAAGTGTTAATAACACGTTTTTTTTTTAGTTTACAGCAGGCGGCATGTAAGAACTACACTTTCCATTAAAGGGTTAAAACACAAAAAAGCAGTAAGCAAGTTTTAATAAGAGGCTACAAACAGTTCAAAACAATTTCTCTGTGTACCGCGTCTAAAACGATCTTTCAAAAAATCACTAGAAAAAAGTAAACACCTTACTGCCCTCCTTTGAGCACCATGCGACGAAGGTGTAAGGGAAAACGAAGGGAAAACATCCATACAGTAACTTCGGTACTAGAAGAGAAGTAAAGTGTCAGACTATTGCACCACCCACTTCACTTCCAAAAAATAATACCAGATGTTACTTATGAAACTGGATGTGTTCCAAGACCAGTGGTGTTTTTGTACAGAAGAGAAAGTTCAATGCCCCTGCCAGAAGTAGATCCCTGATCGTCCAAATCTAGCCCCTCAAAGATTTTTAAAAATGAATGTTGATATGCAAACACAATACAATCTCGAACTTCTTCTAACTTCCTGTGCGTTGAGCCCATATATGTGCCTCAGCATTTCATTTTCAAATACGCTCAGCCAGTGCTCTTCCATTACGGTAAAGTAAAATTATAGTTGTACATATGTTTTAATAGTAAAGTGAAAATTCCCTCAAACGGCGTAATAAATACGAAAGGCGTTACTCCAAACAAAATCAAATGTCACATTATGAATTACAACAGACGCGACAAAACAAAGTTTTTCCCGAATTCTGCACGTCACGTCCTTCCAGTCTGCAAAGCGAAACCAACCACCACCTAACAAAACATTTTGGCGTACCACTCATAAATATATCTATGGGTCAGGCAGTGTAATGACCAGGGTTCGACCTGATTTACAGAAGACTCTGGATTCTATGGCAGGCAGGCTCGTAGTTTCTTTCTTTTCCCATTGCGTGTAGATCGTCTCTCAAGCCCAAGCAGCCTCTAAATCAGGTGGTAGACTCCAGATGAAATGTGATGATACACGGGAGGGGAAGAGAAGGGGAATCTGACGAATGGAGTGGGTAGCCAGTACCCTTCACACTACCTCGGAACATGATGTATCCAGCATTACTACCGCTGATGCGCACACCTAGGCTGCCAGTAGTCGACAGAACTGACGCTTCCGCCAATTTAAATAGACTCGTCCGTTTCGCCGAAAGACGAAATCTGGTTTCTACTGCTGTGCCATCACATTTCAAACGCAGTCTACAACGGTCTCTTTCCTCGACTGATAACAGGTTAGGACGTGTGATCATTCACCCACATCTAATGTCTACATCAGCAGCATGTGGAGCTATACCTCCAGCATTATACTTGTTCGTTATGTGCTGCTTAGTTTTTATTATTTAACGACATATCGGCGCTTAATTACAATAGCACCTAGTCTTAAGACTGAGAAGTTATTTTGCTCCGAGTTAAGTTGCTAAATGAATATTAACTCCAGCTGTCGCCCAGCAGTTCTGCCTGTTTAGTTGTGTTTGCTTACGTATTGTCTCTTTCTTTATTGGCAGTGATTACTGCACTAACACTGTGCCCTGTTTTTATCATACACTAATAGTGTTTATGGCGCACTTCGCTGTGCTCTGCTTCTAATGATCACTACACCAGCTTAAAAGTTGTGCTGCTTAGTTAACCATAATAATTTCCCTGCATTAATTTTATTTCACGGTTCGACAAGCCGCTATTCGGTCAAGGCCTTTTTATTATCAAAACCTCACTATCACACTCAGTTAAGACACACGACACTCATTAGGACTCCTCTCGACAAGCTCTCAGCCCGACTCAGATACCTCTACATGACAACACACAACACCCACAAGAAACAGACACCCATGCCCCAAAGGGATTCGAACCTACAATACCAGCAAGGACACTTTAGAAATGATGGAATGGGTAATATTGCAATAGAACTTCTTTACATACATTTTCGCGTTATGCTCTTGAAGTGGGAACTAATAGTTACATAACAACGTTGAAGCAATGTAGCGTATATTTACCATCAAATTCTTGTAAGAGAGAATTATCATTTTTGGTGAAACTGGAATAATTTGGGAGAAAAAGGTGGAGGCATTTTTAAGGCTAGGAAAAGTTATGTAGTCAAACACAACTTAATCACTTAGGTGTATTTAATGACTATGTGATGGAAACAACTACATGTTTCGGCCTGTATTGGCCATCATCAGTTTGTCTAGGGAACTTAAGGTCTAGCTATATGCACGCGCGCGCGCGTGGTGTAGAGATCTCTACATACGCATAGCTTGACAAACTGAATCAAAACAGGGGTCAGATAAAACACTATGAAACATAACAGATACAGATAGTAATACAAAATACATGAATATAAACTAGACAATAACTCTATTTGTGGTGGGGGGGGTTGTTCTCGGCAGGTGTGGCCAATACAGGCCGAAACATGTAGTTGTTTCCATCACACTCATTAAATATATCTCAGTGATTAAATTGTGTTTGACTACATACCTTTTCCTAGTTTCACACACACAACGGGGATGACACACTTCCTAGAGTTTTAAGGCGCTCTCGCAACACTCAGATCTCCAAAACTTCAGTTCGGCTAGCCCCAACTTGAAATTCAGAAACTCAGGAATGCAGGTCAAAATGTCGCCGCTTGAGTTAACTTGACGCGATATGTCCTAGACTAGTTTGTCTTTAACAGAGATCGTATAGGCAGAACAGGGAAACGCGATCACTAGGGGTTAGTTTACGCATTCAAGGTGAATACAATGCAGTGTATTATTGTTCCGCACGCCACAGTTCGAGCCTGACTGTCACGTTTAATGATAACTCATCGGTGCCGCTCGCGTAACCTAAATTTGATTCATGTTGAATTCCATTACAGAGAAAGTCTAATAGTCAGGCATCCTCAATTCAACAGCAATTTACATAAGACTAACAGAGCTTAGTAAAATAGTAGATTAAATTTGTCAAAATAACACAAAATTTGATGTAAATATTAGAAAGTTAGTCGTGTTTCGATACACAAACAAACGAGGTAATGCGAAAAAAACATAAATCTAAAACAACACTTCTAGTCTCATTAAATGTAGGCTATTTATAACAGTGAAGTAGAATAAGTTTTAAACGCAACCACCGAACGCATTTACGCATTTGTCTCCATTGGCACGAGGTTAAAAATTCCGTCGCGTTAGAAATCCGACTCTTGCTTTCGTGAGCGTTCAAGGACATAAATTTCTACTTATTCATTGCTATAGACAAGGCCAACACCCAAGGGTAATTCATAACAAACAAACTAACTAACTAACTACCCAACTAACCTCACGTCTCCGCATTAGATGTCACCCGAAGGAAGATGAGGTGAGAAGTACTTCACAGATTTCGTGATTTGGCTCTTTTGATTCTGGAATTCTGAGGTTGGGACAGATTGATCGTCCTGGAATGTCGGTAAGAAATTATTACTACTCGCTGCGTAATAACCCAGGTGAGCGCAGTTCTCTCTACATCACAAATTGCCTGATACCTACAAAGTCATAAACACTATTAACTTCACAAATTTGTGGTTCTCACAGCTATGTAATTGAAGGTTCCAATCTTCTGGGATGTTATGCTGTGTCACTGAGCGAGTTTCGAATGATAATCGTGCATCCAACTTCAGGGTCCTTGAAGAATGAAGCATGAACATCCTTCAAAACGCTAGTAACTACTCGCTTCACATCACATCTCAGAATACCGCCATCTTCAAGACTCTTCATTCTTCATCACTTTCATTGAACAGAAGGAGAAATTCAATTCGATCTAAAAAATAGTTGAACACTGCTGACCATTACTTAACCCCATGGAGCAGAGTCCTGCCTGAGAAACTAAAAGGTCCGCATCTAGTCAAGAAATTCCCAGCATTTTATGGAACCCAAAGTTCATTACCCCAATCACGAGCCCCCGCCACCTCTACCTATCCTGATCCAGGGCAATCCAGTCTAGGCAAAACCATCCCACTTCTTGAGGATCCATTTTAATATTATCCGACAGTGGAATTAAAGCACGTCTTCGATCAGTTTTCTCCGTACCATAAAAATTCTGTTAGGAGATTTCAGTGCCAAACTGATGAAAGACAATATTTTCAAGAGTAGTTCTGAAGCCCGAACAAATGATAATCCGACGGGGTGATGTCAGGATGGACTGTCTTAAAATTCACAGTGGAATGACTGCAACAAACTTGCGTCCGACGTGCGCTCTTTGGGGCGGGGGGGGGGGAGATTTGTTTCAGTCGCGGAATGGCACACACTTGTCTCATCATCTGTCACTATGGATTTCAGTAACTCATTCTTTCTTCTATACAGCGTCGAAGTTGTGGAACAGCCATATTGAAACGTTGATTATTGTGCTTATCCGTCAGATACCTTGGTACCATGTGTGCACGAAACTTACGATATCCTAGTCCTTCACCCGTGCACAGTTCCGATGAACAACTGCAATGCAACCGGTAATTCTCGTATTCCAACACGTCGGTTTAACAAATTACGTTCTTTCATTGGCTCCCCATTCACATCCGTCCTGCACGAGCTGGGCCGACCGACGCGATTACCACCACGCATGTCCTTCCGATCATTTCCACATTGTGCTTACCATTTTCTGATACGACACACTTCCATCACCTCAGCACCATGCACCTCTCACCTGTCGGTGAATTTTAATGGGGCAAACAGGCTTTGCTTGTACAAACCGAATCACACTACGAACTACCAACGTCGTTACCAATGCACATCAAGTTCTTATAATAAAACCAACTAGATGCACTAATTTCTCAAATTTATTTTTGGGATAACACTGTACATGTTTCGGACAGTTCCTGTGTCCATCATCAGGAGTTTTTTCACTATACACACAGCAAACCTGTATGACATATACCATTGCTGTGTGTACAGTGAAAAAAAAACTCCTGATGATGGACAGAGGAACTGTCTGAAACATGTAGAGTGGTATTCCAAAAATAAATTTGAGAAATTATTGCATCTAGTTGGTTTTATTATAAGAATTTATCACGATGCACCGTCACCTGAACGTCGAATCACATCAAGTTGTTCCCCGAATAGCAACTCAGTGATTCTTGCGCCATGTCGCTCGCTACCACCGCTAAAACTAACACTTCCTACAGAAAATGTACAGCTTCCTTAACAAAGACGCTAAGGCCAGGGCACCTTACTAAATGTAATGCATCCTACATGCATCCCATGTTGTTATAACTGAAAAACAACTTGCAATGACAGAGTTAAATAATGTCTAACCAAAACTGTACTATGCGCTATATCACGTTATACAAGCACAGTACAGTACAGTACAGTACAGTACAGTACAGTACAGTACAGTACAGTACAGTACAGTACAGCACAGTACAGTACAGTACAGTACAGTACAGTACAGTACAGTACAGTACAGCACAGCACAGCACAGCACAGCACAGCACAGTACAGTACAGTACAGTACAGTACAGTACAGTACAGTACAGTACAGTACAGTACAGTACAGCACAGTACAGCACAGTACAGCACAGCACAGCACAGCACAGCACAGCACAGCACAGCACAGCACAGCACAGTACAGTACAGTACAGCACAGCACAGCACAGCACAGTACAGTACAGTACAGTACAGTACAGTACAGTACAGTACAGTACAGCACAGCACAGCACAGCACAGTACAGTACAGTACAGTACAGTACAGTACAGTACACATATGTAGCAGTTTTGGAGAGAATATAAACGTATTCATTCTACAGTTTTATTCGTTGTTGAAAACTAGAGTGAAATCCATAGAAGAGACTCTAAAATTTCCTCTTATAGCCATCCCTTAAAATGATAAAAATTTCATCATCATCATCTTCACTTAAAAATGTCAGGGCGAATGGCTAATTAAGGATCAATAAATAATCACAATTTTATTAAATATGTACGACATAAACTTCAAAGTTTTTTGAAAGATGTCTTGTTAAAACAAACAGTTTTGCTAACTTCCAGTGCCTTTATCGAAAGAGGTCGAAGCTTCACTAACGGCCAGACCATAGGAATCCTTCGACAGCTTACAAACGACAGAACGTTTTCAGCGATTATTGTCATCTAGCTTGGCATCCTCAACCATCAGAACGTCTTTTTGTACAGGTTAAGAATAATGATGGCAATTCAACTCTTAGTATTTTAGATACACGGTATTTCAAAAAAGTTAGGTCAGAAATTACACCACGTGCCCGGGATGTCCAACGATTAAGGCAGTTCCTATAAACGAAAAGATAAAAGGTAAAGTTCACCTTATACACTGCCATGAAGTCGTAGAGAGGTAAAAGTTGGTCTATAGTTCAACCCTTTCTTTAATATCGGCTTTCGATGTGTGGGTGGTTAACGTCACGCCCCGACCGCATTACCCGGAGAAAGAGCACCGGTAACCGTTGTATAGGAGGCTGGGTAGACATCCAGAACTGTGTGGATGGGTGCGGAAAATATCACCCCCACCAGGGTTCGAACACCGAACTGTGACGAGTCTCTATACTGACGATATCTTGGTGGCCGTTTCTATGAACGTAGGTCTGCAAATGACCCCTTAATGGGTGATTGGCACAAGAGTTTTCAATACTGTAATTACAGTATTGGCAGGTACAAAGCGAGCACCTTCTGTCCGGACGCAGCCCTCCGCACGACAGGTCAGTGACAGGCTGACCCCGTCGAAAAACTCCAGACATTGCTCTAATAACCAAAAAAGAGTTTGGAATGCTTTGCAAGAACTGAGCTTCTGCTTCAACTCGTATAGGTCTTACTTTTATATGGCTCGACAGCCATAGTAGGCCTTGGCCACCTAATGGTTCAGATTTCGTCATCACACTCAGATACACAACAGCTGGTAGGACTCCACTCGATGAGTGATCAGCCCGACACAGAGACCTCTACCTATCAACACACAACACTCACAACAGACAGACATCCATGCCGCCTACGGGATTCGAACCTGCAATCCCAGCAAGCAAGCGGTCGCAGATCCACGCGCGACCACCAGTATCGACATGTTTTACTTCGCCTTGGTAAATCAAATTTTACGTGACTCCAAAGAAATACATCTGTGCAATTAGTGCACGTGCATCTGCCAAAGATCACAAAATAAAGGTAGGAGTAATAGTGCGATCGGAAGGATATGACAATGAAAAATTTCAATGACACCATCTGGAATCGAACCATTGACCTTCCGTTTTGTAGCACAGCACTTTAACCACTGTGCCACCGCGGTCCCTAAAGTAGGAGTAATGCTAAACCAAACTGTTCACGAAAAGCAAATCTTGTCCCACATTACGGTCGGATTAAGAGGTCAAATACTGAAATTCAACAATTAGACATGTAGGATTCCTTGTCTAAATTTCGTTCTGTGTTCCATCTCTTTAGCACCTAGGTAAATGTCGTTAAATGAACTATAAATAAGCCACGAATCCGAAGCACATTTCAATTCGCGTCTTCGGATAAGAGTTCAGATTAATCCACTGCTGATGACAGACAATGCACACCTATCCGCATTCATGATACATATGCAATACTTGTATGAGACACATATTCACTATTAACCTTCATTATTTTAAAGAAAGAGGCGTAGATCGTTAAAAACCGTTGTATATCGGTTACTGCCTCAGCTAGAACTGACCTTCCAATCATTTGAAACACAACCAGTTACGGCTGCTACGCTGAACTGTTTTGCGGAGATCACTTCTAAATCCGATGGGTGACGTGATCAGAATTCTACAGATGCTCTTTTGTTCCACACCATTTCATGTAACGATAACGGTAAAAGGTAACGGGTAAGTCACAATCCAGGGTACGTTCTGGCAAAGAAAATTTACTCACTAGAGGCTTACGACAAGCAATATAATGAAACAGTGTATGAACTAATGTCTACCGAGGTTCTGCATAGTGGGAAATAAGCCAGATAATCAATTCGTGTTCCATACTAACAAGAAAAAATAGTAGAGACGTTCAGGTATCTACAGTCATCCCTACAACTCCACACTTCACGATTAACTTCATTTTATGGAAGGCACTGTAGCACTGTAGCCTCTAATTCTGCAAACGTCTTAGAGAAATCAAAGACATAACAAAGGAGCTATTTGGACTGGTAATCATTCTGAATGTACTAGATATTTCATTAGCAGTAACAGCTGACTTCCTGGAAAATAGTCTGTCCTGATATTGAACTGGGTAAGGAAATGAGCGTCTTACACAGCGGTATTTTCAATCAGTGATTCGGGTCTCGCTAGTTGGATTTAAAAGCTGGCTGAATGGTATTACAGAACTAATGCAAACAGTAAAAAAAAGGTTGAATGTGCAACTCAGTAACTTTGCAGAAACACCAATCCTTATGAAATTTCGAGCCCACACGTCCTATGTTCCTTACAAGAGTCTAAAATTCCTTTAACTAATTTTATTTTACTTTACTTTCTTTTGTCCCCCAAATTTTCGTTTCTCTAAAGAATTGTTGGAAGACACATACGGCTATTTGCACATCCAAACTACAGATCCATGTTGGTGAATAGCAGATGTAGATAACTTAGGAATATAATGTTAATAATTCATATCTAAATGACTAACAAAAATCTTGTAGAATTATGCAAAATTTGTAATTAAGTAAGAGTGACGAAAATACGAAAATACCTAGCAGTTACACTACATGTGTGCGGAAATAAATAACAATAAAATACACCTGTCTAGCAAGTTCTGTAACGACATGTCTAATTGCCTGGTCGTCAGTGCTGTCCTTCTGCCTCCATGCTTATAAGTTGGAGGCAGAAGGACAGCACTGACGAACACACAGCAGACAATCCAGATCCAGCATACACATAATAAGACATGCTTCCGCCATACCATAAGGGAAACAGATGTAGTAACTTTAATATGTACAAGAAAATCCCTGAGGATGGTTATATATGATAACCGAAACATGTAGGAGTGATTAATGGTTTTAGTGTGTTATATTTTAGTGTTTTAAAATATCAACATAATTTAAACAAACATATAAGTGCATAAGTTCGTTATAATAAAGTGAATAATTTGATTACCACATTGGTCGTATCGTTCTTGGTTTGCTGTATGTTGGAGGTAAGGTGTGGTTGGGCTGCAGTGGTGTCCGGGCTGATGGCCTGCAGCCCGGACACTACTCCAGCCTACCCGCACCTAACCTCCAACATACAGCAAACCAAGAACGACACGACCAATGTGGTAATCAACATCATAGTCATGAGCTCCTGATGATGGGCATAGTAATGCTCGAAACATGTTGAGCCTATAAGAAGTGCAATAAAATAACAAGTGGCAACTACGTGGTTTTTTATACTTCAGTTATCGCAATGATGCACGGTCCGATAAACGTCAGTATATGTACTCGTATATATAAAATTATATATCGCCGAATTTTTAAACTGTGTTATTATTTACAACACACTTTTCAAACACCAGACATAAAACTGAATGCGTATAAACCCCGCAAGTACTAGCAAAATTTGATCACGAATGGCCTGCAAATAGAGATATAATACGCGCAGCCGCAGTCCGTATTTTGTAATACGTATGTAACAAACAACAGGATTGGCGTTTGACAGCATAAATTGCGTTAAATTTCAATAATCAGGTGTCCACATTCATACGCGGAGAAATCGTGGAAAAATAAAAAAAAACTACAGAGATTTTGAGGTGCAATACACGAAAAGTGGTATAAAACAATCTTCAGATCCTAAGTGTCACTTTTTCAGGCAATAGTGTACAAGCCACAACTTGAAAACCTGCTAAAAGTGTGCAGCAGCAGGAGCAGCACCAGGTTAGGTGCCCTAACTAGTAACTCGGCATCCGATTCTAACCTTAGTAATTAACCAACTTAACCTTTAGACGCCTAACGTCATCTATAGTTGACGTACCCCACCGCTAACCTCCAAAGTTGCATTTTTTAAATTTATTCAACAAATATAGGTACCGAATATTTTAAACATGGTATATACTCTCTGTTTTTTTTTCTTCAAAATGCAGTTTGTTTCATAATTCTAATGTATTTGGTTTCTGTATTATTCACATTTTATATACAGAATGTGCTAAAATTAAAAAAAAATAATTCCGGCGCAAGACGGTTAATGCACAAATTCTTGTTTTATAATAAGTTGATTGTATGCCTCTACATGTTTCGAGCACTATAATAAAACAAGACTTTGTGCATTAAGTTGGTTAATTACTAAGATTATACTGAGATGCACGGTCAGCAAAACATCAAGGTTCTAAGGTGTTACTGTAATTAATAATATAGTGTACCAGTCACACAAACGTTTGGACGTTCCTGAACAAATAAACCTTCCTCTGATACTTACTTACTCCATGGTGCAGAGCCCCTCTTGACCAGCTAACTGGTTTACAGCTAGTCGAGAAATTACCCGCATTTCACGGAAGCCGAAGGTTCATTACCGCACTCACAAGCGCTCGCCACCTGTCTCTATCCTGGGCCAGCCCAATCCAGTCCATATACCCACAACCCACCTCTTGTAGATCCATCCTAATATTATCCACCCATCTACGCCTAGGTCTCCCCAGTGGTCTCTTTCCCTCCGGTTTCCCTAGTAAGACCCTATACAACACCGTCTCCTCACCCATACCAGCCACATGCCCAGCCCATCTCATTCTTCTCGATTTTATCACCCGCACAATATTGGGTGAGGAGTACAAATCATTTAGCTCCTCGTTATGCAGTCTCCTCCATTTCCCCGTTACCTCGTCCCTC
>Ga0131853_10007212_pt1 | contig 20094 bp, 18 predicted proteins | sample TergutLab28metaG_FD_92764 | JGI IMG/M metagenome (GOLD analysis project Ga0131853, IMG submission 92764) | Labiotermes labralis P1 segment gut microbial communities from Petit-Saut dam, French Guiana - Lab288 P1 (version 2) (version 2) | ecosystem: Host-associated > Arthropoda: Insects >... | reverse complement strand
TCTCAGGAACCGCCATCCTACAGGATCTGCCAAGGGGTGTCGTGGCGCCGCAAGGGATATTTTGGTGGTAGCTCTGGCGGGCCATAACACTACGTAATGCGCTTAATGGTCTGTATTGTACACCCACTCTTCGGCTGATCGAATCCAGAAGAATGAGATGGGCGTGGCATGTAGCACATATGGGGGAGAGGAGAGGTGTATACAGGGTTTTGGTCGGGAAACCTGAGGGAAAGAGACCACTTGGGAGACCCAGACTTAGATGGGAGTTTAATATTAAGATGGATCTTCCGGAAGTGGGATGTGAGGGCATGGACTGGATCGATCTGGCTTAGGGTAGGGACAGGTGGCGGACACTTGTGAATGCGGTAATGAACTTTTGGGCTCCATAAATTGCGGGGAATTACTTGACTGGCTGACAACCGAACAGCTGCTCAAGAAGGACTTTGCTGCGTGGAGAAAGTATTTAGTTCTGCTGCATATATTCCGAGAAATGTGCTGCATAGCATATTTTGTGTAAAGAGCCGCGCCAATGCTGATTGTTGAATTTCAGCCCTTATTGAGAAGAGCGGTAGTGAGGTTTCTGTTATCCATAAAAGAAATATCTATTGATCCGGTAACCAGGAACCGGTATTAAAGCGCATGTGAGCCGTAACTGTCATGTGGGATTCGTGGTGGACAGACTGGTTGTAGGGCAAGTTTTCGTCAATACTTCAGCTTTTCCCTCGCAATATTAATTTGGTGCTCTGTATACGCCTAGGACAGTGTTTCCCAGCCAGGTTTAGGTAGAACCTCGTTGGGGGGTTCCGTGAGAAGTAGTGAAATAAATGAATAAAAATTTTGGAAATACCGCGAGAAATTCTTAATGTGCTGGGAAATATCGCAGGAAGTTTTATCAGGCAGTTGGCAATACTGGAGTAATCCCCGTGCTTTACTAACAGCGTCTTTGTCTGTAGACAGTTTCGCATAGTCGCGAAAAGCGCCTATTACGTTTGTCATGTCCGCCCCTCCGCACGTATCGGGAACTCATGAAAATTTGTCGAAGAGTTCCGTATTTGGTTAAAATCGGACAAAAACGCGGTAAGTTTACTTTAAGATCGTAAGTACGTTTTATTGTTGCCGGCAACACTGAGTCGTCATAAAAGTGCGCTGTTCGAGTGGAATGCTGTTAGGTTTTTACAGTGGCCAAGGAAGTATAAACATTGCGCAAACGCGCCATTGTGTTACATGATATGTACATTGCCTGACTTGTTATTTGTCCGTTTCTCATTTTAGGTTGTATTTCGTTGTATTTTGTCTGTTATGGGGGAGGTGATTCCATCATGTCAGTAAGGTACATGTATAATTGTATGTATCATTTTACCTGTGTATTTGTGTATACGTCTTGTGCAGTGAAAATGTAAAAACTACTGATAGTAACAGGAAAACTTTGTTAAAAAATACGTAGCGACTGGCTACGGGCTGGAGGGTCCGGGAATCGAATCCCGATGAGGAAGAGATTTTACCCACCCGTCTTGACCATCCCTGCCGCCCACCTAGCCTCCTATACAGTGGGTTCCGAGTCTTTTCAGGGGTTAAGGCGGCCGGGCGTGGTTTTGGCCACCCACCCCATCTAGCGCCAAGGTTAAAGAAAGATTAGAGCTGTACATCTACTCCCCCCTTGGGCCTTACATTACTAGTAAAGGTAATGTGTTCCTTCATAAATGAACAGCTCAGAAGTTTTCAGAATTGTAGTTCTCTCTCGGCTTTGCCAGGGAATGGGTTAACAGACTTTTTTTTTTTACATTTCAAATGCCGCGTGCATCATGAGTTGATCGGGCCTGCTGTTTCATGTAAATCTATGCATTATGCCCGCACAGTGTTTTATGTGGGGGATAAATGTAGGGTGAAAGCGTGTAATTAGCGGAAAACTTCATATGTGTGGATGAGTGTTGGAAGTGAAAGGTATTCCCGTTTTAACTGGGTGGTACATGCATATTTGTGTTACAGGTTTTGTTCTTATTGCGTAGCTCACTTTGAACAGTATAATAACAGGTGTTGAAGGTCACGCAAAGTACCTTGTTTTATCCACCTAACCGGGTGGGTGGATAAAACAAGGTATTAGAGGGAAAGGAAATTAAAAAACGCAATTTAAGCAATATAAACACGCTGTATTTTAAGTACATTCTAGATCATCCGCAAGATGGTATTTGAAAGCTGTAACCTTTGCTGTGATCCGCATCAAATTAAGTTAAATTACAAACTTATCCCTTCTTTTCGGCATCATCTTGACTGCCATTCCCCTCCCGTGCTTAATCATTCCTTCCATTATTATTATTATCATCATTATTACTGCAATTGAGTTGTCACTCGGCAGTAGTCCTTACACTAGTACAGACAAAACAAATAAGAATGAATGTAATAAACGAAACAGTACAAAAACACAATACAAACAACACGAAACACAATAAATACAAGTACACGTATTGCCAAAACACAAATCACCCACACATACACACACACACACACACACACACCCACACATTACAACCCCCCGCACACACACACACACACACACACGCGCCCACACATTGCAAAACCCACACATTATACAAGTTAAAACAACCACAGTACAAGATAGACCCAAATGAAAAAGACACAATGCCAAATGAAATAGACACATAAGTAAGTAAGTAAAAATATGAGATTTCTCAGGCGCCTTATGATTTTAGTTGATTTATTGATATAGCGTGTTTTTTTTTATTTTCAACTGATTTATTGATACCAAATTGTGTTTTCTTTTAACAAACACACAACTCAGTCTTGGTGCTGTTTACTTCTGTATCCGCTAAACAGCACACCACTTTTCTCAAAATCGTCCCCCCTGCACTTCTGACTCCCTCACTCTCCAGGGCGGAACTTCTAACACCCTACCCCAAAGTGATTGGTCGGACAGCGAAAGGGTTGTACTTCCGGTGGCTGACTAATTTTAAAATTCTCAGCAATAATCTTAAATATGCGCGGGAAAAAACGCCTATAACGTAACCGAAAGTCTCTAATTTATTCATCGAAATAAACCTTACATTTTGTAAACGCAATGCCAAACAGGATTTCCAAACATCAAGTGCTCGCACTGCTTTGAAATTGTCACGTTTGGAGGGAAATGGGTAAAAACCAGAGGGTTGAAGGACAGGAATCCCTTCACACAGCGGGTGATCAAACAGGGTACTTATGTTCGGCTACAGTGTATCACCCAGTAAAGGTAAAATGCACCCTAGTACAGGCCACGAAGGCCCAGAGTGGGAGTAGAGGTATAGCACTACTCTTTCTTTAACCTCGGCGCTAAATGGGGTGGGTGGTCAACGCCATGCCTCGTTCGCTTTACCCCGGGGAAAGACCCGGTTCTCATTGTATAGGAGGCTGGGTGGGCCCAGGGCCGGCCTGGACGGGTGCGGAAAATCTCTCCCTCCCACCGGGATTCGATCCCCGGGTCATCCAGCCCGTAGCAAGTCGCTATAACGATTACGCTATCCCGGCCCCGATACCACACAGTAGAGGCGGGGAAAGTATGAATGTGCAGTTTGACTATCATCAGCTTGTGCGCTCGCGTGGAATTCATACGCAGGTGGACGTCATTGTTGTTGATCAGCGAGCCCCCAGGGCTGATGTGTGTAAGCTTGATTGGGGCTAACAAGTTCGCTTGGCTACTTCCTTCTCACAGTGACTGGCATGGGACCAACGAAACGCTACGGTACAATTTGTTCGGGGTTTCTGCCATTAGCAGCGGTCCGTTGAGCGGAAGTGACCAGTAAGTTCTGTGAACTACCGCAGTTCCTTGCTTTTTACGTCAGTGGATCCTACTCCCCGGGACTCTTGACAGTTGCTGAGAGTCTTGGCTTTTTGGATTTTCCTTCCGATTGTTCAGGTGTTGTAACTGTGTGCTGTGAATGCTTAACCGAACAGCTTCAATATGTAATATAAAGAAATTTTTCCCTATATCAGGCCATGAAGGCTCAGAGGGGGAATAAAGTTATAGGTCTACTCTTTCTTTTACCTCGGCTGTAGATGGATGTGGGTGTTAACGCCACGTTCCGGCCGCATTACCGCCGAGAAAGAGACCCGGTACCCGTAGTAAAAGAGGCTGGGTGGGCTCCAGGGCCGGTCTGGGCGGGTGCGGAAAATCTCGTCCCCACCGGGATTCGATCTCCGAACCGTCCAACTCGTAGCGAGTTGCTGTACCGACTGAGCTGTCCCGGCTGTCACTTACTTTCTTACGTACTTCCTTCCTTACTTATTTACTTACTTACCCCATGGAGCAGAGTCCTTCTTGAGAAGCTACCCGGTTCTCAGCTAGTCAAGAAATTCCCTGCCTTTTTATGGAACCCAAAGGTTCATTACCCCACTCACAATTGCCCGCCACCTGTCCCTATTCTGAGCCAAATCGATCCAGTCCATACCCCCACTTACCACTTCCTGAAAATCCATCTTAATATTATCCTCCCATCTACGCCTGGTTCTCCAAAGTGGTCCCTTTCCCTCAGTTTTCCCCACCAAAAACCCTGTATACACTTAATATGTAATAGATTACGTAAGTCAGGCTCCAATAGAAGTGAATCAAATTAAAAAAGCGATGTAACTTAGAAAGTTGGCGTGAGTGTTGTAACACTGCGATTCATCTGAATGAGCTTGCGGTACCCGCTTCGGTTTGATTAACCCTATAAAGACGAAGCGCAGACTGCCTTGTTTGAAGACTAGTCCGTAACGGGCAATAAACACTTTTCATCTCGGTTATAAAAGCCTACCAGTTGATGCTGTATAGGGAAATAATCGCTGTTTGTTATGACATAAATATAAAACACGTAAAACACCGTGTGGGCAGATTGTAGAATTGTTGAATGTTAAACCTTTTGGTGCATCACGTAACCAGTAGGCTTTAAAATGTTCGGTTAGATGACGTACGGCTTCGCCGTGGGTTTAACATTGTGCGCGCGCGTCGCTGTGTGGTTGGTTTGTTAGGTGGGTACCAACGGTTCGTAGGACCGTGCTGCCTCCATCTTCATGATAAATGCCTCTGCATGACTTCGACCGTTCTCTTTTGTTTCGCACACAGCTGCGGTCCGCGTCATCCCCTCCCTGTATATACGTTACGTTTTCAAGCATGCTTTATTTTTATATCCTGCAGATGTTAGGTTTGCACGAACATACACGGCGTTACATGCACAAAGACGGTAATATCTATAGCCAAAGCGGTGGCTAATTCAAACCTCGCGTGTTGGTTATAATTGTTTTCTAAATGCTAATAGATCGTGTTGATGGTGAACTAGCGTTATTTGGTTTTCTGTTAGTCTTATTCAGATGGGAACTGCAGTTGTGTTTGTTTCTACGACAGCTCGTAGTTAATATGCACACCGTGTGGATTTTCATGGTTAATAAATGTTTTGATAACTTTTTTGGCGATGAGCCGCGTTAAACCAATGTTATATACGGCGTTTTGTGGACATTCTTTGTCAAGCAGTGTCGATAAGGCTAAATCTTGGATGTGCAGTGTACACTGTGTATGTGGGTGGCCTGCTTCTCATATGCCAGGGAACTGTGGATGTGTCAGCAAACTGAAGGCGATTTGGGCTTGATTGTGCTCTGTTGAAGGCGTTAAAGCACGATCTAGCTTCATAAATGTTCAAAGTGGCACCTTCAGTTTGGATGCATATAGTGTTTTGTGGGACATCCGGACCGTGTGACCTTCCGTGAAAAAATGGAGTCATACAGATACGACAGCGTGACATTCACAGTTTCGTAATCGTTGACCTTTCTGTGGAATATCTGGCCGGAAATGACTTCAAGGTTGAGATTCGGAAGTAATGCCTGAAGTCCAAAACGCTAACAAAGGACGGTGAATGTGCATGTGTAGCTGGAATGTGAAAACGATACCTTGTAAACTATAGTACTGTAACGGGGTGTAAATGTGGAGGTAATTTTCACCTTATATAAACAGCCATGAAGGTGTGGATTTGGGGTAGAAGTATGGCTTTACACTTTCTTTTACTTCGGCGCTAGGTGGGGGTGGTGGCTAACACGAAGCCTCGGCCGCTTTACCCCTGGCAATGATGCGGTATCCACTGTATAGGAGGCTGGGCGGGCCGGAGGACCGGTCTGGTCGGGTGCGGAAAATATCGCCCTCGACCGGGATTCGATTCCTTGACCGTCCAGCCCCTAGCAAGTCGCTGTACCGACTGAGCTGTCTGGGTCCGCTGTAACAGGGGGTATGCTTATGCAGAGGATGTATGGGGACTGATGCTGCTGGCTGGTGGTCTTCCGTCTGACAGGTGGCGCTTTGTTGTAAGACAGTAGGCTTGGACAAGATCAGCGCGACGGTCTGCTCTGACTTGCGCGCTGACCGAGTGGGAGTCGAATTAAGTGGTCGTTACTCCCTCTTCTGACCCGATTCCAGCGTCTTGTATGTCGACGCCCCTGTTTACAGCGTTTTATGGAGCAGGCTTTGCCTCACTGTTTGGAATCATTTACTCTGGACTTTGTTCGTCTTTCCGTGTTTAGAATTGAAATGACGTTCAGGGAACAGGGTCCGCGTCGTGTGGGAAAGATCTACTCATTTGGGCCCGATGGGCAAAAATACCCAAAACCGTCGGCTGCACCAGCGCAGGCTACATTCTCACGATAGGACGTCAGCAGAGCAGCCGAAAGTGACCGTTAACATTTCTCCCCCTCCATGCAACCCATAGTTGTCTTGTTACTCCCTGTATCCTTCGAGGTTCGGTCTTCAGGCCTAATGTCCAGTTAGTCATTCGTCTTTATAATGTAAAGTAATGCATTTATGCCCACATGTAAATACCTTGATATTTATAATCATGCTGTATCGAGTGACCACTCTGAAGAAATGTGTGCGTGTGTCGAAAGTAATCAAGCCCGTAGTTACGCGATATTTGTCATGTTTGGTCGGAAGGTGGGGAGGCAGTTTGATGGATCTGTATGTAACAGGATTAATTCCACAACGTCTCCAGCTTCAGGCATGGGCAATATTAGCGATCCTAGGGTGATGTAACAAATCGGGAGACTGCGCGAAGTCGTGTGTGCGTATATTAGGGTGTTTCTACAGTCGGAGCGGTGGTGGTGCCGGAGTTCGTCTGCTTACGTAGCAGCTGCAGTCACGTGACTGAGGAGGTCCGTAACGTTTGTGACTCGTGCCGAAGTTTGCCAGGCAAAATGATGGGAGACTTTGTGGTTGTAATCCTGCTAAGAAAACCTCTTTCAAGTTTTGAGGTTGTCATAATGCATGTTCCCTTCATGTGCAGCACTTGAAACCAGGTTCTTAACGGACGTTGCGAAGCGCCGCGTACAATTCCTTGCATCCGTGTTGCCCTTCAAAGTAATTGGTCTCGAGTTTAAAACTGAAACGAGCACCACGAGTTTCCGGTAACTATTAACATGCAGCGTTCAGCCTAATCACAGTGTCAATGACGTTGCACACCAGTTCGTCAGATTGACGTCACTCCGCTACCACCACCAGATATTTGACGCTGGACTACCGGCTGGTCCGTAATAAGTTTCTCTTGCTTTGTAACCTTGAGTGAACCCGTGGTTACCATGGTTGTAGGAACACGATATGGCCATGAACATTATACGTATGTTATTCTGTACTTTATTTCTGATCGGTTAAAATGAAATGGTCGCGTGTCTGAAACGTGAAGGTTAAAGTTAAACGCGGTACTTAATTTTGCTCCAGGTCATTAAGGCGTGTAAGTTAGTGGATGTATAGCACCACGCATTCATAACCTCGGCATTAGATGGCGGTGAATGGTCAGCTTCACGTCTCATCCCGCTTAACCCCTGGGAAAGATTCCCCAATACAGATTGAAAAGTTAGCTGGTTTGGTCCCAAGGTTGGATTAGACTCGATGGAGAGAAGACTTATCTCTGCCCCTGCCGAGAATCGAACCCAGATTTCCTGGTCGTCAACCCCGTACCCAGGTCATCATACTGATGGATCTTTTTTTCCGTATCGGTTAACTGGATGCAGGGTGGAAGCCGTGAACAGGCGACGGTCACGTTTTGTGACCTTGGGACTTGCGACATTTGAGTTAAACTGGCTCTTATACTTTCATAATGCTTAGTAACGACTAGCCTGATAGAATTAAGATACGATGGGCAGATCTGGCACGAGTGAGGGAGATGAAAAATGCATACCAAAGTTCGGCTGGAGAACCTAAAGGGAAATGTGGGAGACATGATCGTTGGTGGGAGGATAATATTGAAGTGGTTGCAGTTAATTCTAGTCTGTCCACGTGGCATAGTTTTCTGTCAGTTTCCGTCATCGGGACCACATTAGACCCTGATGATGGAGGATCATTTTTTGTAACACTCTTGATGCGTTTCGTCTCGCAAGTTCCATTATCGGGCACACTTCTTTCTCTTCGTTCTTCGTGAGCATAAAAATAATTCATGTGAGGAGCTGAGGTCTGTTAATACTGGCTTTAGATGGGGTTCAGTGGTGGGCTGTCTGGTGCGTTTGTCATCAGTCCTATGCGTGCTACATGTTCAGCGCGTGTAAAGGTAAAGCAGTCCCTGTACAGGCCGTGAGGGTTCCAGGAGTTTGGGGCTCCCAGATTTCAAGAGAGTCGGCGTGTGAAGGTGGTAAGGTTGTCGTCCTTACGCACCGGCCGCCATTACCCCCCAGGAAATATTCCTGATACTCATTTCCGTTAGAGGCTGAGTCGACCCCAGGGCCATAGTGCGGCCGTCAGCACATGTAACCACCCCCCCCCCCCGAATTTTGATTCACCAAACTAGTAGGTAGGGTACAAATTACGAAGCTTCTGAATTACAAATGTTATCTTGTTTTTTATTTTTTTTTATTATAACCAACAAATGCAAATCAATGTCATAAAAGTATATATCACAGCAATGTGTAATTTATACTCCTACATGTTTCGCCATTTTCATGTCATCATCGGGGAGTTTACTTTTGCGCCTCGCCAAGTTACACTTTTTTTTTTCCAGATTGCAGCTGTTGAAAATATTTTCATAAGTTACGGTCTTATCTTGGGTTCTCTGTTCCTGTAAATTTTTGTTCGGCTGTCAGGGTGAGACAAGTTTCATATTCGTACATAGTAATGGGTGTAACGTGTTGTGGCTGATAGACGATGGCACTGATATGTATTGCCGGAACATGTAGCCTGCAGAGAAGAGAACCGAAGCTCCGTGAGAGTCCCCGTAATTCAACATGCCATGGGACGTGAGTCAGAATTCATTGCGTCTTAAATACGAGTATCGAAACCACAAGTTACTTTAAATAATACGGTTCACGTCTCACAGAAGAGTGCGTCCACATTACAAAGACAGACTGGTTAATTGGTGTTACAGGGAGTTAGTAGCTCCGTGTCGTGTGAATCATGCGAAGCGAATGTGACTTCAACACTGTTTGCCACTACCTGTCACAAATCCGCACTGTTTGGAAATAAAGCTATAAATTTGTGTGGTATTACACAACACATATTTGTGGCTGTACAGATTAATTCGATACACCATTTTCCTGGAACGGGCGTCTGAATGATCTTCTTGGACATGTTTCTAAGTGTGCTTTGGTGTCATTTAATAAGGCCTATTGGATGTGAACATAATATGTCGACCATTTATGAATTTAATGAAAAATGGTGCTGGGAATGAAATCCATACGCTTATACACGTACTGTGGAGCCTTACCGCCATCTAGAGTTGAGGTTAAGAATGTGTGGGGCTGTAGGTGCCTACCTTTACTCCCACTGTATGCCTTCATGGTGTTGACAGGGGTAACTTCACCTATTGTATCTTATACCCTAAAATATTTTGGTGTTTTAAAAGGAAATAATGCCTGGGAATACGTCTTTTGCAGTGCTTTTTGTATATGTTGTGGGTTTATTGAACGACGCCTTCGGTAGCATGGAATGATTGCAGTGCGATTAGTGAATATTGAAGTACAAAGGACGTGGAAGGAAGTGGTCGTCTCATATTTGAGGCACTCTGCCCGGAATGATTCCAGCAGAATCATTCTCCGGGCCTAGATTCGAACCCGGATGACTCGCATGTCAAGATGCGTACCCCCTCCACCACGACGTTCTGACCGCAGGAGTGTTATTGCTAGACGTTATCGTGAAATGGCATGATCATTAAGTTGCTCTTCGGTTTACCTGGTGATAAGGATTTCTGCTCGGCTGTTGATTACGCAATGTGTGCTGATTGTTCATTGTGTCAGTAGAGGGTTTTTGATGCATGAAAATATGATTATGATAACACCGTAGACGAAATTATTGTCACATTTTGACTGCAGTGTGCACGAAATTCGCGTAATGTTTTGAATTCACGGGCGTCTCCCAGATTCCAGTGACAAGAATAGACGAAATTGGTGTAATGTTTTGAATTAACGGGCATGTCAGCGAGTATGATCTGCCAGCGACGTGCGTCTTGGAAAACTGAACGCTCTACCACCCCCTGCTTACGTTCAATATATTTTGTTTCTGTTCTCGCAGTTAAAGTGTATTTTTTTTGTATTCAGCTTATTTGTATGAAACTTTTGTCCAATGGAGTGTACGTGGTTTACGTTATTATCATCTGTTCAAATGATAATAACGTGTGTGGGCCTCTGTGTCTTATCACCGCGTTTATTGCATGACTTCCTTATGTGGTACTATGACATGCACGCCTGCCTGTATCTTAATAATTAATCACGCTCAATAATGCCGTAAATATTTGTTTAAAAATTAGTTTTAATCGTAAGGGATCCCGTGGTTAGCGTAGTCAGTATAGCGACTAGGCCACGAGTTGGACAGTCCGGGGTTCGAATCCCAGTGGGAGCAAGCGATTGTTCTGTTCTTCAAGGCGTGATGACAGGCTGCGGGGGCCCACCCTACCTGTTTTCAGTGGGTGGCAGCGTCTTTCCCGGGGGTAAAGCGACCGGGCGTGAAGTCAACCAGTCACCACCGTCCATTGCTGAGGTTAAGATTGAGTGGAGCTGTACCTCTTCTTCCCTTATACACCTTCATGACCTGAACAGGATAAACGTTTGAGTTTTAACCACAACGTGAATGTTTACACATCCACAGTTTTTACTGGAAAATTTACACTTTGAATTATTTGTGTATTTATTTATAACGTTCGTTTTGTAGATTTCCTTACCGTATATTCACTGATCACGTATCTTAAAATCACTTGCAGGTTAAGAATAAGAATTTCCAGAATGTTAAGAGTAAGTGTAAATATTTATATCTGTGTAATTGCGACTCACCATTCGCTGTCAAGTTCGTCAGCTTGGTTTTTGGTACTTCGCCAGCTGTACTATCGTAAATTAGTAATTCAGCTGAACCATGTGTATCTTACAGTATTTACGAATATACGCTTGATTATAACTCGATCTGTATGCTGAACTGGTTATTCGTGATCGTAAATTTAATTTCCTTTTTTATCTCCCAGAATGTTGCAGTCTGTCCGAAGACATTCAGCAGTCGTGTTGGCAATCACTATTAATGGCATGTAGGAAATAATCCAGTGATAACATCTATTTAAGCGCAACCACAAATGATTGGGTATGGTAAATTTAATTTAGCAACAAATTCATCGATGCCGTTCCGAGTGGCTGCGCCGTCTAAGGCGTGGGTCTGCGGCCGCTCGCCTACTGAGATTGTGGGTTCGAATCCCACCGGGGGCATGTATGTCTGTCTGTTGTGTGTTGTCAGGTAGAGGTCTCTGCGACTGATTGATTACTCGTCCAGAGGAGTCCCACAGGGTGTGTGTGTGTGTGTGTTTGTGTGTGATCGAGAAACTTCAACAGTGTTGTGACGTAAGCCGAAGTTTGGCTGTTTTGCCAGAGGATTTTCGGAGAGAACAAAGTGTGAATGCATTTAAAACGGTAACAGTAAAGTTGATTTTATATGCATATATAACTGTGATAGTGAAGTCGTTGAGAGGTGGGTGTTAGGTACCCTTCTTGTAGCTGCAACCACTGAATTCTGTGTGTGGAACTCATACCGACCGAATCTCATCTACCATTAGACCAATCATCTGGGCAGTCAGCAGTCTCACATTAACGTGGGCAGGTGTGAACGTGCTGGCGCCCGTAGGATATTCATTAAGCCCCCCCCCCGTAGTTGCCCAACACAACTTCATCTACCCATTTGGAAAGGTAATCGACTGGGCGAGGTGGTGGAGCTGACTACAGAGACTGGGGTAACGAGGGGGTGTCACGAAGAAGAAGTGGAGGCAAGCGGGTACAGGATCTGCCATACCCCACGTGGTGTGTGTCACAGAATGCACATGTGTCAAGTATCTACAGGGGCCTGAACAAGTGCCGTATCTTATCCTATCTTGAGTTTAATCCACCGTGTGCGTGTAGCCAGATACAGTGATATCATTGTATGTTATGTATTCCTTTTGTATCGCATTTATTGGTCATGTCTCGGGATCAGAGTGCAGGACGAAGTCACAGTATGGAAATTGATAATAGTTCCTTTGAAAGGGTGGAAGTGTTCAAATATTTGGGAACAACCTTAACAAATCAAAATCCTATTCAGGAAGAAATTAAGGGCAGATTGAAGTCAGGGAATGCTTGCTGTCATTCGGTGCAGAATCTTTTGCCTTCCAGTTTGCTGTCCAAAAATTTAAAGATTAAGATATACAGAACTGTAATTTTGCCTGTTGTTTTGTATGGGTGTGAAATTTGGTCGCTCACATTGAGAGAGGAACGTAGGCTGAGGGTGTTTGAGAGTAGGATGTTGAGGAGAATATTCGGGCCTAAGAGGGACGAGGTAACAAGGGAGCGGAGAAAACTGCATAATGAGGAGCTCAGTGGTCTGTACTCCTCACCCAATATTGCTCGGGCGATAAAATCTAGAAGAATGAGATGGGCAGGCATGTAGCACGTATGGGGGAGAGGGGAGGCGCATACATGGTTTTGGTGGGGAAACCTGAGGGAAAGAGACTACTTGAGATCCAGGCATAGATGGGAGGATAATATTAAGATGGATCTTCAGAAGTGGAATATGGGGATACGGACTGCATCGATCTGGCTCAGGTTAGGGACAGGTGACGAGCTGTTGTGAATGCAGTAATGAGGCTTCGGCTTTCATAAAATTCGGGGAATTTCTTGACTAGCTGAAAACCGGTTGGCTTCTCAAGAAGGACTGTGCTCCGTGAAGTAAGTAAATAAGTAAGTCGCATTGATTGACGAAGTCAGATTGTCGTTAGTGAAAGCACAGATAGCACCACACAGGAAACACCCTGTGTCTCCACTGCGAAGTCCTATTGTTAAAAATATTCGCTGTTCATTCTCATAATGGAACGAAACACCTACGTGCCCTTGTTGGCCAGGGTGCTGAGTATTAAGATGTCACGTCAGGTGTTGGTGTAACAAGGGCTGATGCCGCTGTCTTCATGTTTAAGCCCTAAATGCTGTAACTCTGGGAATGGCGCATGGCACTTCATGGTGTTGCAGTTCGAATTATCTAGTTCTGGATTCTTTTGTCCTGTTTTATATTGAGTGTGTTGTGAACTCTGATGTTAATGTTGTGGGTGTCTTGAGACACTGCCATCAGGACTCCATATTTCGTGTTTACAACTCTATGACTGTAATAACTGTGTTGGCGTTTGTTATGTGGTTTGTCCTTGTGGCATGTGTAATTTGTCTGTTTTTAGCCAGAACTCTTTGCCAGAACTCGCAGAAGTCTTCGCCCTTAGTCTGGTGTTCAGGGACATGCCATGCGACTTTCATGGCTGTAATCAGGTAGAAGTAAAGTTAACTTATGCACCCCATGAAGGCATATAGAGGGTGTGGATGCATAGTTTCATTGTTCTTGTCCTGGGCACGCGATGAAGACGAGTGGTTAGCCTCACGCTCCGGCCGCTTTGCCGCCCGAGTAAAGAGACGCCTGGTACCCACTGAATAGGTTGTTTGGGCCCCAGAGGCGTTCTGGACGTTTTGAAAAACAGATACAAATTTTTTTAGGCGCGTTCGCAAAATTGCGAAAAGCAACTGTTATCTTCGTTATGTCTGTCCGTCTGTCAGCATGGAACAGCTCGGCTCCCACTGCACGGATTTTCATGAAATTTGAATTTTTTTTCGAAAATCTGTCGAGAAAATTCAAGTTTCATTAAAAATCGGACAAGAATAAAGGGTACTTTACATGAAGACCGATATACATTTCTGATCATATCACGCTCAGTTCTTCTTAGAATGAGAAATTTTTCGGATAGACTTTGTAGAAAAAATCAAAACACGCATTTTTTATTCAGTAACTTTTTTCCCCCGAAAATCGTACTGTATATGGGATAATGTGGAAAATTGTTGTAGGGCTGGACAGGCCACACGTGACAATGTGGCGCATCCGCATTGCATGCTGGATACCTAAGGCTACAAACACAAACTCAGAATACGTAACACTTATTGCTTTTTCACTGCAACAATGGTTGAATGGACGCCCCTCAATGTTACGTTGTACGTACATTGCCTGTCTTCCTATTTTATTCTGTCGTGCCCAGTTGAGACTGTGTAACTGCGTAGTGTAATGGGCCCATTTTCCATACCCCGGAAGAATGTGTTTGATCATTGATGGAACTGTAATTTACTGGTGAAAACATAAGTTTACAATAAAAATGTTGACAGTTCCATTTTTCACCACAAATCGAACGTGAACTGTCCTGGAAGAGAACCCTGGCCTCCGCGGTGAGAAGCCCAAAGAATTGAAGCTCCGCTGCAAAGTGTTCTGAAGAAGTGCTAGAGTCACTTGGTTGCCGTAAAACTTGTAGACTTGAAAGATTTGAAATGTGGTGCTGGAGAAAGCTATAGAAGATCAGTTGGACCGATCGTGTGAGAAATGAAGATGTGTTACACAGAGTCAAAGAGGAGAGGAATATCCCACATACAATAAATAGAAGGAAGGCTAACTGGATTGGACACATCTTGCGTAGGAACTGCCTTCTAAAATACGTTATTGAAGGAAACATAAGAGCGGTAAGACCAGGAAGAAGATGTAAGCAGCTACTGGATGAACGTAAGGAAAAGTGAAGATGTTGGAAGTTGAAAGAGGAAGCACTAGATCGCACTCTGTAGACGACTGGATTTGGGAGAGGCTGTGGACCAGTCGTAGGACAGACTACGGAATGGTTGCATAACGTAATGCAAACGCGAGTGCTGCCGTATTGTGCTTTTTATTTGTTCGGTATGCGGATACAGACGTTTCGGTGGAACAGCATGCCACACAGAATTTGGGGTAGACGTCTGAAGAGTCTGACCCTCTCCGTAAGGCGGAGGTGGTGTGTTACCTTGCTACGTTGGCATAGACATACGAGACTGCAGAAATTTTTACGAATTGTGACATTCCTGAGGGTCTTAGACTTCATACTGTGATCGGTATGGAAAAGACTGTTTATCTTGTCATTTAATGGAGGTTTGACGGTCCAGCCGCTGTATTCTTGGGGAAAGGGGTTCAGGTGGTCATAAAAAGACTGGGCGCGTAGCAGAGCCATTCTGGACCTTACTGAGATCAGAAGGATCTGTTGACCCGGTCGTCTAGACTGTAGTTTAGGCCAGGGCTATGGAACGTGTGGCACGCGTCCCAAAAATAACACGCGGAAAGATTTGATCAGCACGCGGTATTCACTGCTGTCCCATTTCTTTCTCATTTCTCTATACTGTGAAGAACATGTGTATATTTACACACATCTGATTGCGTAGAGACTGTATATGAATTACCACCGCTACCAAACGACAAAGCGAAATATTTTTACACAAATCGGGAACGGTACGAAGTGTTGACTGGATATTTATCATTGGGGCGCCGGTCTGGCGGTGACTGGGCGAAAACGTGTTAATGGACAGACCGTTTTGGAATCTCCTTTTGTAAGAGGACGCAGTAGCAGCCCCAGTTACTGCCAGATTTTCTTTCTCGTCGCATTCCTGGAGGAGGCCTTTATTAGAAATATAATAATTATAATATTAATTACGTAATTATAATGTGCATTAATAATGATAATACAGTAACTAATAATAAGTATGGAAAAGGAGGAGCTCATTGATCTGAACTCCTCACCAAATATTGCTGGGTGATGAAATCGAGAAGATTGAGATGGGCGTGGCATGTGGCGTTTGTGGGGAAGGGGAGAGGCGTATACAGGGTTTTGGTGGGGAAACCTGAGGGAAAGAAACCACTTGGAAGACCCAGACGTAGATGAGAGGGTAATATTAAGATGGATCTTCAGGAAGTGGGATGTGGGGGCATGGACTAGATCGACCTGGCTTAGGATAGGGACAGGTGGTGGGCACTTGTGGTTGCGGCAATGAACCTTCAGGTTCCATTAAATGCGGGGAATTTCTTGACTAGCTGAGAACCTGTTAGCATCTCAAAGGACTCTGCTCCATGGAGTAAGTAAGTAAGTAAATAAGTAACTAAGTAAGATTACAAGACCTTATACTGTTGTTCACATTTTTCATGGGCATGCGCAAGGTTTTGTTCAAAGTTTATAGTCAGTTTGCGCACGCGTCCCCAAAAAGTTTCGCCAGCCCTGGTCTGGGAACTATAGTAACTGAGCTTTACAGGCGTCCAGATTAGTTCTTTGCTGTATCGTATGGGAAAACACATCCATGTTCTGATGCCTCGTGACGCACATTGCTGCTGATAACACAGGCCACACCTCGTCTAATCTAAACCAGATTACAGCTAGCAGAACATGCCTTCGTCTGCACTGACTTTTGTATAGTGTGATGATGAAATTGAAAGGCGATGTACATGTAACAACGAGGCGCGTTCGCGTAACTGTTGTTGTTCAAAAGTTTTACTTATTCTGGATGTGTGTTTGTATCTGTAGATATCCAGCATGCAAAGCGCATGCGCCATATTATGTGTCCTCTCTGGCTCGACCATATTTTTTCCAAATTATCTCACAAACGGTATGATTTTCGAAAAAAAAAAATGAACACAAAATGTGTGTTTGATTTTCTCTACATCTTTTTTTGTCCGAAACAATTTTCATTCTAAGAAGCATTCAGCGAGATACTGTAAAAAATGTATATTGGTCTTCATGTATAGTACCCGTCATTCTTGTCAGATTTTAATGCAACTAGAATTTCCTAAACAAAATTTTTTTTAAAAAAAATCCTCAAATATCAAATTTCATGAAAATGCGTTTAGTGGGAGCCGAGCTGTTCAATGCGAATAGATAGACAGAGACAGACAGGACGGACGTACACAGACACATGACGAAGGTAACAGTCACTTATTACAGTTTTGCGAAGGCGTCTGAAAAAAGAACACACATTTCGTATATGTTGCTGTGTATATTTACACGTATATAGAAGAGGGCGATTACGAATGTACTGAGAATCCCATAAGGAGATGACTCCCTTCTGGGACGTTTAGTTCGACCTTAGCGGCAGGTGGACCTCAAATCCTTAACATACCGAACGTAGAGGTAGTATGTTGTTCCCAAACGTCGGTGCCAGCGTACAGCTAGTGATGTAAAATTCTCGAGAATGATATTTGGCGAGAATATTCTCAGACCAGAAAATTTTTTTAGAATTTTCTGTTCCCTGTCAGAAAAAGGTAACCACGAAACCGTGGCACATTATTGTGCTTATTAGGATTGTACCGTTTTTATTTTGTATTATTTTTTTAATTTTTTCGATTTTTAAATTCTTTATTATAACCAACAAATGCACAGTTAATACCATAACAGTATATATCACAACAGCCTGTTTGTATAATTTACGCTTCTACGTGTTTCACATTTTCATGTCATCATCAGGGAGTTTACATCTGCGCCTTGCTAAGTTACATAAGTTTTTAAATTTCAGCTGTTGAAAATACAGTTTCATAAAATTAAGATGTTTCACATTAAGTTACTTAAGTATTAATTTAAGTACGTTTGTACTGTATAAAGATTCTCTATTTCTTGATGGGCTGTGAACAGAACAGAATGATATCGGTAAAAGTACAAAGTTAGGGGGGGGGGGGGGGGGGGGGGGGAGGAAGAAGAAGAAGAAGAAGAAGAAGAAGTATAGGAAGAAATTATTGGATATACTATAGTCATCATGTTTATTTTGTTTAGTGCATGCGTTACATTACTATGTTACCTTTACTCTTATCTGCGTCGGTGTCACTGTCAGATTTTATGGAAATACAGCCATATTTAAGAAAGAAGAAGAATGTAATTATTTTCCAAGCTCCCTACGTGTCTTCTGCGTTGTACCTGCGGCGTCGTCGCCATTGTCATTTCGTCTCCACCCCGGCGAGCTATGTACATTGGCGTCTGGACGGATGGCGAGTCACTAGCATTTTGTTAAAGTTCCACATTGTGAACCGTGTACCGTAGTCAGCTTGCCAACTCTTTCTTTGAGTTAATCTGTTTATTTTGGCGGGCGGTATGTAGAGTGGAATACGTAATGAGACTTCTTGTCGAAGCTGCTGAGTGGGAGGCATAAGTTGGCATAGTGACTGCAACTTTTGCTGATTTCGAATCGTAGTACACGCCTGTTTACCAAACGGTCGCGTCAGTCACAGAGGCAGATTTCAATACGAAAACCTTTACGAAGAAAGCCTTTTCTATTGCGATATTCTACGAGTTCTGCCGTCACTTCAGCTGAATGCTCAGTACCACATTTTCTTGTTGCTACTTTATGGATGTATTGTCTTTTGAATTCGCTCATTACTGCGCAGGCATTCTCCATTGAATTTCGGATCACGGATATATGCAGCATAATGAGTATCTTTCAAGGTCATATCGTTTCGATTACTGAGACACTTCACAACAGCTTGGTGCTTCTTTACTGTCAGAAGGCTTCCTGGAAGGAACTTGTAAATTGTTCATTAAGTTCCTTGAAGCGCTGTGGAACTCCTGTAATTTTATCCTTTGCAAATTGACGGGAAATATTCCACGTGATACCTGGATGTTTCTACCCCCCTATACAATGGGTACCGGGTCTTTCCCGGGGGTAAAGCGGCCGGGGCGTGGCGTTCACCACCCACCCCATCTAGCGCCGAGGTTAAAGAAGGAGTAGAGCTATACCTCTACTCCACCTCTGGGCCTTTGTGGCTGTTACAGGGTGAACTTTGTAACCGTATACTTTGGTCCTTGTGAGGAGGATGGAAGTAGTGTGTGGGAGTAAGAGGCGTACAGCGGCCGGCACCCTATGTCCAAGAGAACTTGGGACTTTGGGGTCGTGAAGGTCATAAAAAAGGGAGAAAAACCTGGCCATTGCGCTAGCCGTGGGAAGGAAATGCAGAAAACACAGGAGTGGCAGATTCATTCGAGGTCCTGCACTCCAACCGCTGGGAATGCAGTAGAGACAAGACGGTGTATTGGTACTGTTAATCAAATATTTTTGATTCTCAATTATTTGGTCATTGAAGTGACATTATTTTTTAGAGTGTTCAATTTACCGATATAAATTCATGTACAGTAACAGCTGCACGTCCACCACCTAACACCTTCCACGTTATATTTCCTGAGATGAGCTTGCTTTCAACTGTACGGACTACCCACTTGATCCGCATACCACCTGTATACCGCTATTAGAGTAAAGGAGCAAAACCTACAGAAACCGGGCCGAGCAAAAAAAAAAAAAAGGATCACTTATAACTTTACCTTTACCTTTTACCTGGATGTATCAACTTCCGGAGTTTTTGCACGTACATCCAAAATATACCGTCGTCCAAAACGGAACGTCTTAGACGTTTGCTTGATTTCGTCTCTTCATTAATTGCAAGGCGTTTCTGAACAATTTTGGATTTCAGAAGAATGTTAAGACATTTAAAGGTGTGTACACACTTGTAACGTTACCGCGTACCGTAAAACAGTATCGTGACAGTGTGGACGGGACTCTGACCGCGTGACGTATCATAAGTTGATTGCGTGGTAACGTCACGGGCTTGTTCGGTGTGTTGTCGGTATTCGGCCGTCGCATCAAAGGGATGATACGGTTACGGCCGAAACAGGTCTGGACGTGCAACGTGACACGTCACCTCCGCCGCTCTTTTCTCTTTTTCTTTAAAGCGTGATGTATATCAATGTACGAAGCCGCTGCTAGCTGCAAAGACATCGTTCGGGTTCCCGTAACAAACTGGGAACCCCGCGGTGTAACGCTCGC
>Ga0131853_10007210_pt1 | contig 20095 bp, 12 predicted proteins | sample TergutLab28metaG_FD_92764 | JGI IMG/M metagenome (GOLD analysis project Ga0131853, IMG submission 92764) | Labiotermes labralis P1 segment gut microbial communities from Petit-Saut dam, French Guiana - Lab288 P1 (version 2) (version 2) | ecosystem: Host-associated > Arthropoda: Insects >... | reverse complement strand
ATGTAGGAGAAATTTTAAATCCATTTTAATCAGATAATGTGGTTTTAATGGTTTGACAAGTATGTGCAATTAGTTGGTTTTAATAAATATTGTTATCACATTGCACGGTAATAAAATGAAAATGTAGAGACATAATAAACTTATTATAAAACAAGAATTTGTGCATTAAGTTGGTTAATTACTAAGATCATACTGAGATGCACGGTCAGCAAAACATCAAAACAGCGATTATATCCGGATACATTGTTAAAGAGTTGACATTCGTAATCGAGACGCAGTTTTGTGTTTTCTGCGAGGCAGAAGTTAATTTTTGCTTATTATTTAACTAACAACAACGCCTAAAATATTTAGGTATGAAGCTTAACATATGAGTTCAAGAATTCCTTTATGTCATTTTACTACACACAATGTTTGTTTATCCACAAAGACGATCCTTATGATCGAAACACGCAGGGTGTAAGTTCACTGCAAATAAATAAGATAAACAAAACTTAATTGCACTAACTCGTAAAAAGGTGGTATAGAAATTATTATGTAGATCACCGTACGAAACGTCCATGAACTATTTAAAAAAAAAACCGCCAACGTCTTAATCACGTCAAAGAGATAACTTTTGAGACCTAAGAAGGATAATTTTAAAATGAATCTTAAAGAAATGTGATGGGAGGGCGTGGGCTAGATTAATATGGGTCGAGACAGGTACAAGAAGTGGGGACATGTAGACACGACAATAAAATGTCGGGCTCCATACAGTACGGAGAATTTCTTGATTGAGTGTGAAACCACTGTCTTGTCTAAGAAGGACTGTTTCTGGAGTCAGACGAAGCGTTGGAACTAAAACGCTTTTAGAATTCGTCATTCTATTCATGCAGGAGCTACGGGGAAATATAAGCTGCTGGGAGCTGACATTCCGCAGCTCTCGACAAACCTGACCAAACCAAGACCAGCGAAACTGGCCGGACATAAAACACTCATGTCGGAGATAATAAGGCATATTAACATGCACACGCAAAACCTGAAAGCAGCCATAAAAGTATACGTATAAGAGGATAATACTAAAACGGATATTAAACGAACAGTGGGCGGATGTGGGATGAGGCCAAAGGGCTCAGGATAGAATCAAACGCCGGACTTTGAGAATAACAGTAATAAGTGTTTCGGTTCCACGACAAGATTGCAATGGCGTTCTGTGTCTTGGCACACACGTTCTACCAAAGTGTTCCTTGTGTTCATCTCGAAACGTTTTACGGCTGACGCGTAACTGGAAGTTCAGCAAGAAAATTACTGCCCAATCTGGGTCGATTTTTACGAACTCACAAAAACGCCGAGGGGCATCATATACAGATATATGACACCGCATTTCACCCAGATCTGGCACTGACTGTGGAAAGTATAGTAACACATTTGTATATGCACGCAAATAAAGCGTGACTTGCACTGTGCCAAATGTCACGAAACTCATACTTGCTCAACACCATTATGTGGAAATGTTATAAACCGGACGTCACCAAAATCGGTCAAGAAATGTGGGAAATACGGGTACTAATTCATATACGGTTCTAAGTAAAGTACGACACATGTCAATAAATGTCCAACGAGATGCAACTAATCGCAGTTTTATTTTATCTGTAAACTGCTCTACATGTTTCGGGTGGTCTCTCCACCCATCATCAGGAGTACAAATAACTGTATCTACAGCATCTGGTGCTAGTCAACCGTTGTTGCTACCTGTCGCGATAGCGGCAGGTAGCAGTTATTTGTGCTCCTGATGATGGGCGGAGAAACCACCCGAAACATGTAGAGCAGTTTACAGATGAAATAAAACTGCGTATAGTTGCATCTTGTCGGATATTTATTAATATAGCATCGAGATGCACGGTCACATGAACATAAATTAAAGTACGACCGTCGCTGAGCTGGTGTCAGGAAATTCAAGCCTGCTGACAGATTTTCGTAAAGAATTTCTATACAGAATCACTAAAACCAGACTAGCGGTTTAGGCGCTGATAAAAGGTCACAGACGGAAGGACGGACATGGTATCCATGTAAAGCGTTCTATTTGTCGCTTCCCAGAAAACACCTTGAGATCGAAGAATTTCTGACCGCAAGGCAGGCCGTCAACAATTGAGTTAGTAATAGCGTAGACATAATTGTAAATTATTTGAGAATAACCACGCGGTAGTTCCTGGAATGTCAAATGTTCCAAGGAAACGAGATATCAAACTGAGACTATAACAAGCGTTCGTCGCTAATAATCGCCTTCCATTCTCGATAAACGTAAAGGGCCGTGCCATCAGGCGGTTGGTCGTGAATGTCTCAACGCGGTCAGCCGGTTGCGATCCCACGTCAGTCTATGTGGGATTTGTGGTGGACATAGTGGCATTGAGCCAAGTTCCTCTCAGTGTATTTCGGTATCCCCTTGTCAGAACCGGCCCACCAATGCTCTCTACTAATATTTCACTTACCTACTGTCAACACTCTTTCATCTCAGCACAATACAGAGCTGTACTGTCTCCGAAGGCCTGGTGACATTATACAATTGGCCTAATGGCAGGAGGAGGAGCATAATCTGCAAGCAGGTGACAGTAAAAGTCATTTTCAAGTGCAGAGGTAACGCAACTTTAAACGTTACGAAGAAAAACAGAGAGTGACACGCTGAGAAACCAAAAAAATGTTAGACCACGATGAAAGTAGGTTAATATGAGAATAATAAAAAGACTAAAACATGTATGTAGAAGTGTACAAATTGATCGTAAATGTGTTAGCCGTAAGATGTCTCAGGCTAATGAAGACGACAGCATAACCACAGACGTAGTGGCGCTGTGTGTGGTACCTGTCACTCCATACGCTTTTGAGGATTGTTTGTGCGTGGGATATGACCATTAGCTGATAACCAAGTCATCTGTGAATTGCAAAGCTGAACGGGAAATTCAGACACACATTCCTCCAATGTAATAATTACGAAATTAACCAGAAATCCACTATAACTGCCCACTGTCCGAAGTTTCTCATGATAAAGTCGAGCCCTTCATCTCAACGTGTCAGAACAAATCTACTGTTGGCAAAATGTTCCGACCACAGTAATGTAAACAGCATATCTGAAGCAACCTACACGTAACGTTTCATTCAGGTAATGTATATCGTGTGTGATCTACGCATGTCCGCTGCAGTGAAAACGACCGTGAAAGTTCCCATTTGGTACTACCACGGTGGCTGATGACAGGCGAACTAGCCAACGGGCAGTTACACATACCGCCTGCCCAAAGAAACCCTTCTCTGCACGTCCAGAGGCCACAAAATACGTAAAATACATATTTGTACAGAAATAAATACATGACCCTTCAATGCATTCCAACCGGGACAAGACATTTTCTATTCTTCGCCAGAAGCCATCCTGACTGGCTATGGGGACCACCCAGACTCCCACTCAGTAGGCAGCGGGGCTCTTTCTTTGGGCCGGAGCGTAAAGTCGACAATTAATTTCCATATACAACTGAGGTTACGAATTAGTGGAGCCATGCCTCTCCTCCCTCTTTGTGCCTTGATGACGTAGGCAGCGAAAACTTTTATCTTTCCCATCCATCGCCAAACGCAGTGGAAGTGGTCCAGAAAACATCGCAGAAAGGTTAAAAGGTAAGGGTAAAATTGTCTTTGTGCTTGTAAGAGCGTATGTGGGAGTAGAGGTGTAGCTCCACACATACTTCAAGCCCCTACCACTTTACCTTCGAGGAAACAGCACCTTCTCCCCTCACGCTGAACAAGAGATTGGAGTGGGTACACAAGACCCATCTGTAGGCTTTGGAGGGCACCTCGCAGTAACTGACGCCCGATTCCTTGGTCATATCGATGGCTGTACCACGTCTTTATTAGAAAAAACTGGGCGTCAGAAAAACGATGGTAGTTGCCAGCACTATTATACATGAACTTTCTTCATTAAACACAACAATTCTTACCATTTTTGAGGTTCATAGAGCCGTGTATCGCAATATATTCCTACGGTAAAACCAACTAGATGCACCAATGCATCAAATTTATTCTATTTTGGAATGACACTCTACATGTTTCGGACGGTCTTTCCGTCCATCATCAGGGGTTAAAGACTGTACATACAGCAACAGGCATTTGTCAAACAGATACTGATGTCTGCTAACAAGCAGACAGCAGTGTCTACTCCTACAAGTCAACACTGTCCTGCTTGGCGTTACGTTGGCCTGTCTGTAGTCAGTTGGTAGAATGGTTGTACTCGTCAACCCTACCTGCAGCGGTACGTGCGCTGGCATACCGAGTACCATCATGCCATGGCGAAATATTACTTTTATTGTTTCAATGAGAAGTCGCTGAATATATCCACCGTAAAGTAAATGAACACAGAATAAATGAGACATTTATAATGGACACTGTCCACCGTCTTCGGTTCTCCCACAACAACGTTCCGTATCCGTTTCTGTCAATAGGAGCAACTAATGGAAGATTCTTACCCAGTTAGGCCCTAAAGGGACAATTTCCGAAATAAGAGCCACGTTTTATTGTAACTCTCTATTATGAAAATCACTTTAATTAAACTGAAACTGCTACTTAGGCTTACATCTTCTTGCCACACAGTAAGAGATGCCAGGTACAGCGCGTGATGTAATGTAGCCTATATTATACACCACGGACCCGCGTGAGAGCCTGATGAGACCCAAGTACCCCTTCCCAGAAAAATGCATTTAAATGCACAAAATACAGGTCGTAAGATTTATTGAAGTTAAACATTTTTGGAATCTACAGGCCATAAATTACTTTGTTTCCAATATTCATTATTGAATAAAAAGCTAAACTTCACTTAGGGGTTAGAGAAAATAAAATGGTAATTGCTTTTCCTCATCCAAATTCATGGATCCCCGGTTAAGAACGGCTGTTCTACACGAAGCTGCGGACAGCTCAACGCCACATAATGAAACGCTTCCGCAAACAGTAACGTTGTCATTCTTCTGGTGCGCTGCTGTAAGAGACGAGGATTTTTTACGTGGGGATCATTTTCGGTCCGATACCAAACTAACGTACACCAATGAACATTCTGAACAGCGTATGAAAGTTGCAAGCAACTGATTAACGCTAGATCAACAGTCTGTTTTCAACAAGGACTGCTGGACTTACCAATTAACCTGCATCTAAGACGACACTCTCAACTCTTTCATATAGAAGTCACCCTGAAGAGGACAGCGTTTGCAAAGCGGCGGTTTTCTGAATGTTAGGGTCAACTGGAATTAAGACGACATAAAAAACTCTCTCTTGTCTAGTCTTCTCCTTAATTTTCTTGCCCTTCTCTTTATCGCCGTCCTTTCCCTTTACTTCCGTTATATTCTTTCTCATTCTGGTCCTTTATTTGTATCCTCCTCTGTACAATATCCCGACCAGCACAACTATGAGATAAGGAACCACATACTGCCATGCAACAAACATGTGCACCATCTTCAAGTTCGCAGAGAGCTCAGTTCGACACCTGCCTTCAGTATTTGCAGTCAGCCAAGTAAGAGTTGTTAGTTTGCTTCAATTCACGAGGAACAGAAAATTTTCACCAATACAGCCCTGAATACGTTTCAGGTAAATCTTTTATGATTGATATTTTTGTCTCCTGACTTAGACAACGTGTAATCTGGAAAGTGCCTACAAACTGCCGAAGGAAAAGCTATCCTGACACTACAGAACAATACACCGATGGCCGGCTCCACACCGCTACGGTCCACTGCATACGGCTCCACACCACTACGGTCCATTGCATACGGCCCCACACTGCTACGGTCCACTTCGTACGGCTTCACACCGCTACTGTCCACTTCATACGGCTCCACACCGCTACGGTCCATTTCATATGGCTCCGCACCGCTGCAGTCCACTTCATACGGCCCCACACTGCTACGACCCACTTCATATGGCACAATACTACTACGGTCCATTTCATACGGCTCCACACCGCTACGGTCCATTTCATTAGGCTCCGCACCGCTGTGGTCCACTTCATACGGCCCCACACTGCTACGGTCCACTTCACAAGGCTCCACACTACGATCCACTTCATATGGCTCAATATTACTACGGTCCACTTCATACGGCTCCACACCGCTACGGTCCACTTCATACGGCTCCACACCGCTACGGTCCACTTCATACGGCTCCACACTGCTACGGACCACTTCACAAGGCTTAAAACTACGATCCACTTCATATGGGTCCATACTACTACGGTCCACTTCATACATCTTCACGCTGCTACTGCCCACTTCATACGGCTCCACAACAGTATTGCCCACTTCACGTGGCTGCACACTGCTACCGTAAACACAATATGGCTACACACTGTTACAGCCACTGCACACGGCTCCACACATCTACGGCCCACTTACAGGCACAAAGACCCTGTTTCACAAATCGGGTATTCCACCGACACGCGGCGGAACTGGAGCCTGGACCATAACGTGCCGTGCACTCTTAACCACATTCCGTCCATTTTATCCCTCTCCCTTCCTTTCATTTAATGTTTTCCTTCTTGTTACTCATTTCTTCCTTTCTTTTGACGACTCTTACAGGCTACAAACACCTCGTGTCAGCAACTTAAGCGAGGCAAGTCATTCAATTTGACTGCGTTTTACTTCGTAAACATGGCAGTGAGTTGAGTTATCCAGCAAACAGGCAATCGATTAGGAAATCCGTTCCCGCAAACAGATGTGAATAAAAGAAACCAGTTGTGTTGCAAACAGCAGCCGAGGTTTCTATTTGTAAACTCCGGCGATAGCTGGAATGGGTTCTCTGTCCACAAATTGAGAACCATCAATCTACGCTATTGCTTTCAAGTCGCAGTACTTTCCCCCTCTTAATGCTTTCAATCAACCGTGCATTTACAGTGCTCTTCGTGTACGAGGCAGATGGACGGTCTGACGTAATGCAAGATGGCGACAGTTAGTGTGCTAATTGCATGAAGGTGGCAGGTCAGTCTAAGAACAGCACTACATCACGTAGTCACAGCGATCATAAAACTAAAAACGTGGTCTGTCTGAATCCCTCCCATGCAGCTGTCGGGTTCAGTAACTTCCAGTCTGAGGGTCGTGTACCAGCACCGGTTTTATACAAACTGTCGCTGTGTCACGAGGTGGAGCAGGAAACAGGAGTCATCAGGCATACAAGAACATTATCCTGGGGGAGTGAGCAGAACCCTTGTCGAGATGGACAATGAACGTCACTGATTAATAATAATAATAATACAGCCATATTGGGCACTGCATACATACTTCGGAAAGTACTAATGTAAAAGTACAATAGATTCAACACTGAAACTAAAGATATAAGCACCATGAATAGTAACAACAGATTAGATGCAATACTGTATTCCGTAGGGACATAGTTTGTCTCAGGAATATAAGTATAAATACCCTGTATAAAGGAGATGATGATGATGATGATGATAAAACGAAAATGGGTAATGCGGTTTTCAGAGTTTCGGCGATTAACATTCAAGTCTTCTGCGACATGACACCGTGCCGACTGGACTACCTAGAACATGAAGACAGCCAAGTCCTCCGAAACGTCGGTGACTAATTGCCGATCAACTTAGCGTCATCAGATTCCTCCAGCCACTTAGAGCTCAGACCCGCGGCACAAATTAATTCAAGAAAACATATCGGGAATTTCAGAGATGAAATACACGGACAGAGAAATGGGAACTGCGTGTCAATTGTGACACATTTTATGGAATGTGCGCAAGGCGCGAAAAGCAGCAGGAACTACACAATACAGCAACCAACAACATTACGTTATGGAAAGAAGAAGTTAGGTCACAGCTGTTCTGGAATAGGGCTCTATCGTGTCCCTTAAAAATCGAAATTCTTTGAGGCAGAAGCATTGAAGGGGGCACGCGGCGGCGCAGTTGGTTGAGGCACTGCACTACAAGCCGGAAGGTCGCGGGTTCGATTCACTCTGGTGTCAATGGAATTTTTCATTTGACATAATCCTTCCGACCGCACTATGGCCCTGTGGTTGACTCAGCCTCTAACAGAAATGAGTACCAGGAGCATTTCCTGGGGGGTAAAGGCGGCCGGTGCGTAGGGCTGACAGCCGTACCAACTTCAAGTGCCGATTGTCTTGAAATCTGGGAGCCTCAACCTCCTGGAACCCTCAGGGCTGTCCAGGCCTGTAATGGGATTGCTTTACCAGAATCATTGAAGTCATGTTTTATGATTCATCCGCAAAGTAAACTACGAAGAAACTTCAGCCAGCATCACAGCATTACAGAAATCCAATCCAGATCTTCGAGAATATGTTACACCGCTACATGGGAACTACAATGACAGTGATAATACTGATGACAGTTAATATCAGACGGCCGAGCGCTGTGCATCGGACGGCATCGTCTATCGCTTTGAGCAGTGACGACAACGTCCATTCAACGACCTCCGTCACGCGATTAAGTAATAACCCGGTGCAAACGGCAGGGCCCTGTGGCACGGAGGGAGTTCGGAAGGCCGCCGCACTCACACGTAGCTTCATATTTGAAGTCCCGTATAAAACCAAAACCTTAATCTCTCTGACCTAATTTTATGTCGGTTGCCCCACACCCTGGTGAAAACATTAGCCACGACAAACAGCGTAGCCGAAGTCACTGCGCACAGTGAGCGTATTGAGAATCCCTGTACAGTGCATCAATACAAATACACTAATATGCTTGGAAAAAGACGGTTTATGTCCCTGTACGTGCCACCAGTCAGCATACGCCATGACGCCAAGAAAGACGCGGTGGCAACAGAAATAGTAAGAAAGAGGCAGTATTATCGTATACAGTATAGGTTCACACCGACTTGTGACTCATCTGTGCGTTCATCCGATTGACACGAAACATTAAGAAATACTTCTGCATGATCTTAATGCTATCAGCAAGTTTACATTCAACTAGGCCCAGTTCAGTCCTCTACTGTAGAAGTAGTTATTGTCAAACATCTTTCGCTGGATTAAACATAGGCGAAACAATTCGATTTTCGCCGATCCCCGTGGCCGCGGTGTCTCAGATGCAAGTCTGTGGTCACTCGCTTGTTGGAATTCCGGGTTCGAATCCTGCTGGGGCATGGGTGTCTTTCTTGTGTGTGGGTGCGTGTTTTGTCAGGTAGAAGTCTCTGCGACGGGCCGATCCCTCGGCGAGAGGAGTACTACCGATGCGTGTGTGTTTGTGTGTGTCGTTGAGTGTGATCAGTTGCACCTACAATGTGTAGGTAGACAAAGTCAGAGTAAGAAAGAATGACACGATTTTCCTTAAAACAGCAAGAAGTCGTGACGTTCTCAGTCATATCCTTGGTCATTGTTTGCTGCACAATATTTGAAATCGCTGTTCAACTCTAGGCTGAGCAGACAACTAGGCAGATTAGTTGTCTAATTAGGAACACTTGGAAGAACAGAGACAAGGCTCTTTATTATTGACATCAAACTGATCGACAATTCCAATATACGAGCGTAAGCATTCTGACTCCCGAAATTCGTTAGTGCGATATTTAACACTTACCTCTTAGAGTTAGTTTCCCACCCACACTTACGTAACTGTAGTTTCTTTATGAGCCGCCATTAACCAGAGTGCAATTCAACATATGGGGCAGGAGGTCAGACCAACAAGTAATGTGTGTTAAGAGGCTGGCTTGAAGAGTCGAACAGTAATGTTTTGTCTCGGCTGACATTCAGCTAATGCACGAGCCACTTCCTGTACAAACTGACCAAGAATGAGATCTGCGATCAAAATGTTCTCAATTCACTATTTCGCCGAGAGTGTTTCTGTAGTGTTATCTAGATTGTAACGCCGCTACTCTGATCGGTACAGACGTTTCAGAGGAATCTTCTCCATTCATATCAAGGTAGAAGAAAAAAAGTATCTATAAGCCTATACCAGACTGCACGGTGTTACCTTACAGACGATCACACACTTAGTATTGACCGAGGTGATAACCTGAAATCTCCTGTGATTTAGAAATTTGGAAAGTGAAAAGCTGATGGAGCCTGTTTACATGAAAACATGGTAACATTTAATGTATGTACATATAAAAAATGACACTTCGATCACGAATTTTAACGTTGGAGATGGCGTTTCAGAGTCTGAAGTGAATCCTCGGTGTCGTACCGTCGGCAGCATCCATGTAGCAAACATCTGAAGAATTGTGTTTGTAGTTAATTTTTTACTATTGTGTGTTCTTGACTCCGGTCTCTCTGAAACCACTGCATTCGGAAGTTGGTTTTATTCCCCGCCATCAGGTGAACGGAAAGAGGCCCGGCTGGCTCTCCAGCTAGAGATACTATCCATCATTTGACAGCAAATCCGAAATCTATGGTTTGTGGTAGGAGGGTAACACCCACCCTTTTACATAGGTTCAGAGTGGCTCCGCTCTTCACGGTTGTAGAGTACCTCCACACAGACGTGATTTGAGAATAACGTCTCTATCCGAAGTGTGAGAGTAGAAACTCTCTCCTCAGTTTGAGAGCACCTTACTCCCCGTGGTTGGAGAGTAACTCCTATATCCAAGGTCTGAGAGTAGCTCTCTGTCCACAGTTGGAGGATCCCTCCACATTCCATGGTTTGAGAGTAACTCCTCTATCCAAGGCTTGAGAGATGTCTCTGTCCACAGTTTGATAGTACCACCAACACTTTGCATGGTTTGAGACCAACTCCGCTATCCAAGGTTTGAGAGAAGCTTCCCTCTACACAGTTAGAGAGTAACTATACCCTCCATGGTTTGCAAATAACTCCCTTCTCCATAGTTTTAGAGTAAGTCTGGGGACATTTCGGAACTGCTTTCTGTTCGTCTGATGACCGACATAGAACGAGTCTGCGAAATGCAGTGGTTTGTACAAGCGGAGCAACGTTCAAAATCCAGAATAACGGCCTTAATGCAAGTGAGCTTACAATGGCCTATAACGATTCACTTCGATGCGCTTATCGGTCGCAAAAGAAGGCGGAAGGGCCTTTATTGTACACGAGTACTGGGTAAGGAGGATTAAAATGGGTCTTAGAAAAGAGGTGGGGGCGGGTGGGTGGTGCACTGGATTCAACTTGATAATGATAGGGACCAATGATGGCCTGTTATAAATGAAAATTATACACTTTCGCTGTCCATAAAAGCAGAATAATTTCTTGACTACGTATGTAACTTCTTCAACTTCATAAAAGTGAGGAATGTTTTCACTAGATGAGCGATTATTAGCTAATCAATAAGGAATAAGTTCCGCGTACCGAAACAAAAAGCAGAAGGAGCACATGAAATATTTGTCGCAGAGAGGCAATGTCTTATCTGTTTCCTTGATCAGAAACTCTTTCCCAATTCGGCGTCAAGTCGCATGATGAGATTGCATTAGTTGATTGGTACAAAGGAAAGTGTAATGTGTATGGGATATAAGTCATGGGAAGTTGTCAGATTCTGACACATCTCGGCTTAAGTATATTGCCCACGGAAGGGAAGATGTGGGTGGGGTGGAGCTCTATATGATTCTGCGTTGCGGTTAGGGGAAAAGCAGTCTAAGTTACCTGTAGCCTAACTGACACGCAGAGAAAACCATCAGACTTGAACGGAATTCAGTTTCTACGGCCAGTCACTTCCGTTGCATGACGGTGATTCTTGAAATTTTCAATGTTTCCTTATTCACAGGCCAGTGAAGCATCGCCGAATTTCTACTAAATATTTAAACTACAAGTAATAGTCTGGCCTCTCTTTTTGGAAATCCTGAACATCAGCATGCTCCTCCGTAATGTCGGTAACTGCATACTTATCAATTTGGTGTCATGTCTCATAATATCTGAATCTTAAACAGCCAAAGAAACTTAATATTATCAAGAAAAAAGCCGTTCATAATTATGGGTAAAAACGACAAGAGATAACTCCTCCTGGAGCATCAAAATAAAGAACGCGTCGTAAGTGACTGCATTATAGAACAGTAGTTAAATGTTCTTTCTTTCTTTCTTATTTGGACCTCTTTTTTAACTACTCATTTTAGGTGCAGAGTGTTATTGTTTCACCAGATAACAGACACATGGACACATACACACTCGGTAGGACCCCTCTGGACGAGTGATCGGCCCGTCGTAGAGACTTCTACCTGAAAACACCCAACATCCACAAAAGACATCCACGAACCCGGAGAGATTCGAACCCGCATTTCCAGCAAGCGCGTGGCCGCAGACCCATTCCTTAGACTGTGTAATCATCAATTAAACATTAGTAACCAGAAAAGGTAACGTAATAAGCCAGTAACTGGTACGCTGTACGTGTAACTAAATGAAGGGCAGTAATTCTACCTGTTTGCCTCGTGATGCCGGGCTGTCTAAGGCGTGGGTCTGCGGCCGCTCGTTTGCTGGGATTGTGGGTTCCAATCCCGCCGCAGGCATAAAAGTCTGTCTCTTGTGAGTGTTGTATGTTGTCAGGCAGAGGTCTCTGCGTCGGGCTGATTACTCGTCCAAAGGAGTCCTACCGAGTGTTGTGTGTCTGAGTGTGATCGTAAAGCCTCGATAATGAGGCGGCCCTATCCCACTAGCGATTGTGGCACCTGAGAACAGGCTGCGTCGCGTGAAAGGGTTGAGATTTTGCAAACGCACTGGCCTCCACGTTGATTTATAGCGCGTCGCAACATAAGACTCTATCATGTCTACCTCAAAATAAAGCAAGAAACCTGTTCATTACACATCGTCAACAAACCGAGAGATAAATGTATACAGCAGGTATTAGAATAATTCCCGTAATTTAACTACTCAATTAGTTATCGTGAATTTCACACAAGCATAAACAATAGTAACCGTTAAAACTTCATATCCATATAGTGCGTCTAATTCTCGTTGAAGTTTACCAGTATTCTCCTAAGTCAATCACTTATTCAAATAAATGTTTGGGATTTGATTGTATCTAAATTTTCATCACAGCTTACGTCCCAGTCAGACATAGACAGACACGGGTTATATTTTCACTAACTAAAATATATAAATATATATTCTGTAAAATATCTACACAAAGACCTACACAACTGAAATCTCTCTTTATCATCTTATGTTTATTGGACCGTGCATCACTGTGATAGTTGAAGAATAAAAGAACAACTTGATGTCACTTGATTGTGCTTGTGCTTCAGCCTGCAACACGGATACCACTCAAACCCAACCACACCAAATCTCCAATACACATCGAACCAAGAACAATACGACCAATGTGGTAATTCAACAGAATAGTTGCAAGCTCCTGATGATGGATATATTAATGTCCGAAACATCTCGAGCACATAAGAAGTGAAATAAAATAGCAAGTAGCATCAAGTTGGTCCCTTATTCTTCAACTCTCTTTATCATATTTAACCCAGTAATGTAAAGGCAAATCATTTATGTTAGTTAGGCTTTGTTGCGTTCGCGAAGCGTGCAGTAACATTGCGCAGACATCATGCACTTTGGCCTACATTACAGATGTCGGAAGGTAATAAGACGCATCAGAACCGAGCGATATGGCTCAAACAGAGCTTCTCATTGATATGTGGAAGGTGCCCAATTCGAGAATCGACCACGCCACAATATAGTGTGAAATTCTTAGAGGTTACCCTCAGTCACACCAAACGTTGGTATTGTAGCCCAACTGGACAATGATGACTTACTTCCAAATACTTTCTCGATTGATCTTTGGTCAGCCATTCTACCATTCGACGCAACATATTCGAAGCGTCAGTTACTGGCAGCGTCACAAAATAAACAGTTCCCTACAGAAATAAACTACTAACGCATTCATGTTACTTCGTCATGGACAAGTAACGTAAGTGAATAAAATTCCTGAATTTTGTACTTCAACAGTGAAACGGATTACGCATTAGGCACCTAAAACATTTCGAGAGTGCTGCACTAAACATTCCGTGATGTTAGTTATCTATAGGGTACTGCTTTGTCAAAATTCTGCATGGGATAGGCGCAACGCTTTTATTTACACAAAAAGCACAGAGAATATGAAGACAAAGGCTTACCAGCAAAAGATTGTAGCCAGTTCTTGGAAGCTTCCTCGCAGGAATTGGTTCACTCTAATTAAAAGGTACCGGTTTGTGAGTGCAGTACATAACAGACGAGAACAGTCTTCCCCATCCACTATAGGCCCTCACAGCCCTGCCTTTTGTTTTTAACCCAAAATCCTTTGCGCCAATCTTATAACCCATTCCCATCTTCTTCTTCCAACCCCCACCCCCCACACCCACCCACCGATTCCACCGCCAACCTCCCCCCACCACTCTCAACTCCTATTTCTCCCTTTTTGCATGAGCAATAAGGATTTATATTTAGGGTGAAGAAGAAGGAAAAGTGGTCTTGATTCTGCAGCATGCGGCATTTAACTTGAGACCTTCTGTGATAGCGATTTATGTTTTGTTCATAAAACCCGCCATCTCACCTTATAACTGAACTGGCAGGTTTAAATTATAATGAGTGAAAAGAACTATCAGTTGGTACTCTGTCGTCAAAATAATGAACTTTTATGCAGGTAACGTACATTAAAAAAGGGGATTTTGTACAATTTAACTGCCATTCCAATTCTGATATCAGCCCGGACACTACTCCAGCCTAACCGCACCTAACCTCCAACCTACAGCAAACCAAGAACGAAACGACCAGTGTGGTAATCAACATTATAGTCGCGAGCTCCTGATGATTGGCACAGTAATGCCCGAAACACGTTGAGCCTATAAGAAGTACAATAAAATAATAAGTGGCGTTAGTTGGTTTTTGTTCTTCAGTTATCACAATGATGCACGGTCCAACAAAGATCAGGATAGCTTCTAATTTTGGTCAATAGCGTCACAATGTCATTTCACAACAAATGTGGAACTTCCACAGGATTTATTATACTGCAGAACAGAAGTGGGAGAAGGCGTCAGCATTGCATATTGGTGACTAGACTGACAGATTACATTTCATGCATAAATCATACTTCGCGCTGCAGTGTTCAAGGTATTACGTCAGATTTTCTGTCACGTAATGCAAAATACCTATAATCTCCACAGCTAACACAGGAATCGTTATATAATGCACGTGTATTCAACAATGGTTAAGTTATAGACATTTTGTGAATCCGCAATTTTCAGTCTCATTCTATGTCATGTGCAGAAGAAGAGGGGCTTATATGGACGTAAAACAGAAGAAATAGCGCCATAGTGGACAAAATACTAAGTGAGAAACTTCATAATTTGTACTCTGTACACGAGACTGTTAGGAATATAAAGTCGAGACAGAAGAAATGTGAGATTTATGTAGCAAGATTGGAGAAATTAGGAGACAAAACCACGATTTTGGGTGTGCACAATAGAGTAATTCTTATAACAAAACCAACTAGATGCACTAATTTCTCAAATTCATTTTGGAATAAAATTGAGAAATTAGTGCATCTAGTTGGTTTTATTATAAGAATTTATCACGATGCACGGTCACCTGAGCGTCAAATACGCTAGACGAAGTAATGCACTGTGCAACACGGTGCAGTAGCACCAGCAAATGCACACAAGCATCCTGAAACCACAACATATTCACAACGACCTCCTACATGTTTCGGCCAATCACGTGATCATCTTAGTGGAGGTAAAATAGAAAAGATGGATACATCAAAGTGTTCAAAATAAAATTACAAAAGTATCAGAATCAATCCACAGATTAAAAATGACAATCATAAGTATTAAAATGGACGTTGGTGTGTCAAGGTACACTGTGGAGCTTCTCGACAGAACTGAGTTTTACGAACGCACAATAAGCCTTTGGGTACATTTCAAGAAGAAAGAAGATTCTTCATAAATTGCTCCGGCAAACCGTACCTCCATTTCAGACGATACAGGACAGAGCATTAGAGTTTCAATAAACTAATAATTTATGTCTTACAAAAGACAACACTACATCCCTCAACAGCGCAACCGATTAGCGCCAATTCCTTACGTCACACCGGGCAACTCATTGCTGAAACACACCGATAACCCTCCATAACGATGTACGTAAGGTGCATTAAGACATCACGCCGTAACTGGTCCTGTCAGAGGCCAGTTGAAATGTGATGGAACACGGTGATGCACGGGAGAGGAGTGAAGGGGAGACTGGCGGATGGAGTGGGTAGCCAGTACCTTTCATGCTACCTCGGAACATGGTGTATCCAACATTACTACCGCTGATGCGCACACGTCGGATTGCCAGTAGTCGACTGAACTGACGTCCCCCGCTGATTTAAATGGACTCGTCCGTTTCGCCGAAAGACGAAATCTGGTTTCTGCGCGTGTGTCATCACATTTCAACTGGTCTCTACTACAGATTCAATGGGCTGTCGCTGCGCTCCAATGTGCACAGCAATGTCATGCTATTAGCATCATTAGGCGCACATTCTTGACGCGTAAGACACATTCTGTGCGAAACTTCATGATTCAAACAACATCAAAACATAAAATAAAAATAAATTTTAAATATTAATCGTCGAAGCGACCTTCAAGAAGTTGTAGAAATTGTGCATCGGTGTGAAGACTGGAGTTCTGCAATATACGGTTGGGCAAGTGTTTATAGTCCCTTGATGTGTTTGGATAATTCGACATTTAAGACAGGACTCCCTGCGGTTGGCGACGACTATCGCTGAAACGCGTAGGAGTGTTAGTTAAACAATGTAAATTGGTGTGTGAGAAGTGGTGCATTAGATAATTGCGAACACAGTGCACGGTATGAACAGCGTTAAGAAGTATTACAAAGCTGTCTCAGTGCACGCCAGGACAGCATATGGGGGGGGGAGGGGTTTAGTCAAATACGTGTGAATTCTTAACCTAGGCACCAAATGGAGGTAGATGGTCAGTTTCACGACCCGCCTGCTTTACCCCAAAGGAAAGATCCCCTAATGCTCCCGAACAGAAGGCTGAATGGGTCCCACAACTGGTCTGGGCGCTTGAGATCAGAGAAAAATCCCCTGCCCTCACGGGGAATCGAACAACGAATCCTCAGTCTTCTGGCCTGTAGCCTAGTTCGTATACCGACGGAGCTATCCCAGCTGCCAATGGAAGAAAATCATAAGGCAATATAAACGCTGCGTTTATTACATTCTCTTCTTCAAACTCACTTTTACAATACAGATTCCAGCGACCAAGTTTACTAAGACCCGACTATAAATTTCTCTTGACTGTACCAGGTCCAAGCTTAAGACTCAAATCAAAGCCTTGAAAATCTCGGGCACGGCATCACCCCCACCCCCTGGCGCCCCTTAGCCCACCGTCTGTGTGAGTACGTCTTGTATATATATATAGTAGCCTGAATCCCTTTTAATTTTCCCTACCATTTCTCTTGATTTCTCCGCCTGCGTTTTGGAAACCAGAATTAAGTTTGGCTTTTGTAAATTAAAACAGGAGTAGTAGCTAGGAACAGCGGAGGCCGAGCAGTCGGACCGGGAGGGGTGCAGGGGTGTGGTTTTTAGTCTAATTAATTCTGCTTATAAATTCCGATTCCAACCTCTGCCTCAGCACACAGGACCTTTTCCTGTATTTGTATGTGTACATTCTTCTTCCGGTACCGGAGGACTTGTGAATAGTAATACTTATCGACGAAACCAGAAACCTTCTCCTTGACGAAGTCCGGTATGCAGTCAGGTGGAAGATAAAATGCGGACTGATAACAGACCAGACTGCTGCACCTGCGATATCGTGTAAGACATACCTAGACAATTCTAGTAAGGTAAAAGTTAAAGTTCACCTTATACCAGGCCACGAAGGCCCATAGGGGAGGTAGAGTTACAGCTCTATTCTTTCTTTAACCTCGACGCAAGATGAAGGTAGGCGGTCAACGCCACACGCCGGCCGCTTTGCACCCGGGAAAGACTCGGTACCCATTGTAAAGTAGGATGGGTTGGCCTCAGGACTGGTCTGGAAGGGTGAGGAAAATCTCGCCCCCGTCGGGATTCGATCCCCGGACCGCTCAGTCCGTGGCGAGTCGCTATATCGACTGAGCTATCCCGGACCAATAGACAATTCTAGTAGTAGGCCTAATAACAAGATTTGTACAAGCGAGATATCACTGGTATAAACAGTGGCACTAGTAGCAACATCTCGGCAGTGGGTGATGACTGGTTAGCCTATTGTTTCTGCCGCTTTTACATTGTAAAAGCAGCCGGTGCACTTTATGCTGCAAGGATCACAGCGCAGGTGCCGTCGTGGCAGGGAAGAAAAATTCACTGGTCTAAAATCAAACCTGCTGATGACGCCGTAACCACTTTAGTGATCAGGTACTCTGGCTCAGTACAACTTCCAAGGAAGTGAAATATTTTGTTTAACGACGCTGTCAGCCGCTAAGATGAACGAAAAAAAAAACAGAATACAGGTTATCGGTGGAATGATGACACAAGAAGTTCAAGGTGCTCGAAGAAAATCCATCCTAGTGTATATATGTCTACAAAAATTCCACGTGGAATGTTTGAGTGCATTTACTATAGAGCAACTGTTGTTAGAGTGAATTTACTGTAGACCAGCTGTTGTTAGAATGCATTTGCTGTAGACCAATTCATGTTAGAGTGCATTTACTGTAGACCAGCAGTTGTTAGTGTGAATTTACTGTAGATTAGCTGTTGTTAGAATGAATTTGCTGTAGACCAGCTGTTTTTACAGTGCATTTACTGTAGATCAACTGTTATTAGAGTGCATTTACTGTAGACCAACTGTTGTTAGAGTGCTTTTACTGTAGACCAACTGTTGTTAGAGTGCATTTACTGTAGACCAACTGTTGTTAGAGTGCATTTACTGTAGACCAACTGTTGTTAGAGTGCATTTACTGTAGACCAACTGTTGTTAGAGTGCATTTACAGTAGGCCACCTGTTGTTTGAGTGCATTTACGGCAGGACAAATGGTATATGAGTGTATTTACTATAGACTGTTATTTGAGTGTCTTGAAAACATTCTAACTGTTGTTTGAGTCTATTTACTGCAGGCCAAATTGTGTTTCAGCGTATTTACTGTAGGCCAAAATGTGTTTGCGTGTATTTACTCTAGGTAAACCGTTGTGTGAGTATATTTATTCTAGATTAACTCTTGTATTAGAATATTTCCTGTAGATTATGTGGCGTCTGTATATCTACTGTAAGCCATCTCCTGGTTGAGTGTCTTTAATACAGGTCAACTGTTGTGTCAGTATATAAACTAAATGCCAACGGTTCTTTCAATATATTTTACCACTGTCGATACAAAGACTTCAGTTTATTATATCAACAAGTATAGTAAATGCGAAGAAATATTTCTCGAGCGGGATATGAAGAAGTGTTCTGGCAAAGATACCGTGGTACACCAGGTACGACATTCCATCCACACTGGTACAGGATTCAAACAGACTACTGTCAAAATACAACTGGAACAGAAAACCTGAAGGTCGTTAACCTCCACGTCGTGCATAATCTCTCTAGATGTAGTGACGGGTCTATTACGTGGTCCAGATTTCGAATCTCGGGAAGAAGAACTGCAATCACGACAGGTACTTCACGACCACTTCCTTCTACCCCTTTCCAAACCATCATTCATGACGACTAAACCAGTCATGCAAAGTTAGTCTATGACGTTGAAAAAGAGACGTTAAATAACCCAGGAAACAGTCAATCAATCTTGACACAGGAAATTCAATTTTATACAGCCACTCACACAATCTACGGGGCCTTGTGTATCACATCGTTTTATGGTATTTCATTATTGCTCATGCAAAGAGAGCCATTTCAGTTAGAAGTGCAGTATACAGGCAGACAAGCAAAGGAGAATGATTTTACGTTTCCTTCAATTTAAAACATAAAAGGAGGAAAAGACGAGACTGAAGTTATGAAAAGGGTAAAAGAGAAAGAGAATAAATGGGAGAGATTAATTCTTGTATAGAACTGGAGGACTAGAGCAGAGTAATAGAATCTAATATGGAATTTGTTTAACTCGATTAAATAAAGTAGGCTGACTGTTTCTGGTTCTGCAAGTCCCTGTGAGCTCCTTGCGCCCCCCCCCCCCCTTTCCCCCCCCCCCCCCTTTGGTTTATATTGGACCAAAAGGGTGACCCCACCCTAGCCATTCCCGAAAAAATCCCCGCCAAGAATTAACGAGAAGGTAAGT
>Ga0131853_10007209_pt1 | contig 20098 bp, 9 predicted proteins | sample TergutLab28metaG_FD_92764 | JGI IMG/M metagenome (GOLD analysis project Ga0131853, IMG submission 92764) | Labiotermes labralis P1 segment gut microbial communities from Petit-Saut dam, French Guiana - Lab288 P1 (version 2) (version 2) | ecosystem: Host-associated > Arthropoda: Insects >... | reverse complement strand
TTTCTCTTTTTTTTTTTGTTTTTAAGTGTATGAAAGGATATGGTATTTTTTTTTTCTTAGCTGTTTTTTTTTTTTTTTTTTGGGGGGGGGGGGCATCTTAGATTTGGATAAATATGTTTTCCCTTGGCAGATATGTTTTTTGAGGGGGCTTGTCTTAGATTAGAGTCATCTTGCATTTGGGTAAATATGGTATTTGAAACTTTATGTGGTGTATATTTTACCAAATGACAGGGAAATGTACTTTTTCAATTAACCCTGTATTAACACCACAATTTATGAACACGTATGCTGAAATATCTTTATTGTTGATCAGCTCTGTCAACAGCAGTTATTTTTTCACATTGACTGTTAAGACCAATGGCAGATAGAAAACAGCTCAGAAAACTTCTGGAAAATTTGTCTATTTTTAATTATTATACATTTTTGGTTATCTTTACATCTTTAGTACGTTTAAAAATATAAATAGCTGCAGTTTTAGGGCATTCTTTATTCCTTGAATTTGAGTTATTTTTGGAAGATGAAGCCTCTGAGATCTTAATTTAATGTGTTGGGTGTTACCTTTGAAAATTGTATTACATTAAGTAAATTGGTTGATTGCCATAACTAGTGTGATGTTTTTAAAGCTGTTGAATAGTAATATGTGTTTTTGAAAAATCAATCATGCTGGGTGTTTTCTTCTCCAACTATGTCATTATCTTTATCGTAGTTCTTTGTCCTAATGTAGGGACCTTCAGCATTTGATACAACTTCAGAAATCAGTGGTGAATATGGAGACAGCATAAGTCTCTCCAGCAAAGATGTGAATCCAGTGACCAGTGTAAGTTGTCCTCATTCTTCGTTACTTCTGCAGAAACTGTTTGTTTTCCAGCTACAATGCTGCATTATTTGCTGTGACACTGAACTTTCAACATCAGCTTCTGTTCTAACTACTACTACTTCATCACTCCCGGGTGCTGGAATAATGATGGACCATGTTATTAATGCAACATTTTTTGCTACTTCATCATCACTTGACGCTTTCCTTTTGGTGCTGTGACACTCGTCTCATGCTGCTAAAGATCATACATTTTATCACTGCAGTTTGTATTTTCATGAAATCAAGGGATGATTTCTGCAGTATATTTGAACACAACATAGCCTCTCTTAAAAAATCATGCTCATACATCCTGCATTCCACTTTTTGTAACAAGAGCAATGAGCAATTCTTCAGCATACTCTACTAACGCTAACAGATGGCTTATCATTTTGTGTATTTGATTTCTGATTTACATTTAATGAGTATTGATGCTTGCCTAACCAATAAATATACCAATAACTATACAAAAAACTATTTCAGATTATGACTACTCTATTTCTCAGAGCAGCACGGTTACCATCGAGCTTGTTAGATTAGCAGTTGGTCATTGCGTGAACCATTCAATAATGTTGTATCTGCTACAGAGGTTATTTAAATTGTGGTGTTCTGGATCATCACACCATGTTGACTTGTAGGTGGTTACTGAAATTTCTCATAAAATGCTGTTTCCATCTTCTTGAGGGAAATACCAAAACCTGAAGTTGGAAACAGTAGGTTCCTTTGAAGAGCAGTGGTATCTTGTTTGTGGTGACTGGCCAGGAAGCTTACATTTTATTCATTTACCATGAAAGCTGTAAGTCTTCCTCTGAAACACTGGAAACCACCTTGAGGACCTTATGGTGTCATTACCCAGAAGGCAACAGTCTAGATGTTGTTGTAGTTCATATTTTTTACATGATATTTCTGGGGTACTAAACTAGGAAAGATGAGATGGAAGAGACGTGGGTGTAAATTAGAATTGCATAGAACATTTTTGTCAGAAGACATATGATACCTACATGTTTGTCTTTGACAGACATAGGAGTTTTATAATATATGAAGCCTGCCTCTTCCAAGAGTTTTTAGTCCATATTTGCCCAGCAGCAAATATTACCTTACTTCACAGGAGAGTGTCAAAATGCCAATCACCAGCTTCTAAGCCAACCATTCGTCTACTGGAAATATTTCACAGCACAATACAGAATTCTTGTCTTGAAATATTCAATTTCTCTTGGGTTATTGTCTTTCAGTTCTTATGACATTTCATTTTCTCCCCAGTACTTGTCTTTCAGGTTGTGTGATGTATGCAGATCATTCACATTAAATCTGTATTCCAGTGTCCTAACAAATGACAGTCACACACATTCAAATCTGGAAATGTAGGACTCATAATTTTGTACAACATAGTGTCAGAATTAGCAGAGCATAATGGTATGAATTTATTGTTTTGTAAAAGCATAGACCCTGTGATTTTGCATGTACGCACTGTAAAAGACTCATAATTTAAGATTATTTAAAGGAAATCATGAATTGGATGTGGATTTTCAGAACACAAATATCTAGTTTTGTGGTTTATTACAATCTTGTTTAATGTAAAACATGCTCCATCTGAGAAAGACATGTGTTTCAAACTGAGAAATACATTGGCAACTAATTTTTTTTTAAAGTGGCTGGTGTAAAACTGTCTTGCTTCTGAGGCTAGAGGAAAGAGTTTGGGCTATAGGAACATAATTTTATATGAGCATGGTTTTCAAGCCTTTTGTTCTGTGAGCAGAGGATCTTGTACCCCACTTGAGTTAAACTGTAACATTTTCACATTTCCTTTCTGTTCAGCACCCAACCACCCATTTGAAATATTTTCATTACTATTTGCTGTTTTTTGGGGTACATGTCACTGTCGGTTTAGCATATATTTTACAAAATTTTGTTTTTTGTTTACCATAACACATACTTGCATACATCTGTATGAGACACAAAAGATGAGGTATGCATCACATTCTGGTACTGACATGATAATGCAATATTTGGCAGTCCAACCTTGAATCACCCAGCTCATACATCTCTGCCCTCAATACAGTGCTTAAAGATACATGTTAAGCGGCCAAAACCCTGGTTCACTGCCATGTTAGCAATGTGGGTTTTATGGTGGAGAGAATTGCAGTGAGGCTAATTTTTCTGTCAGCATATTTTTTTTTTTTTGTTTCAACCAATGGACTTTATTCATCCGTCATCAGGGACTGGTATATTAAGAGCACTTGAGGCTGCAGTACCACTTTGATATAATTTTTAAGTAATTCATCCCCATTGTGTCTTTTAAATAGACAAATATATATAAGAAATTCAGTCAAACACAACCATGTATTTGTTTCAAAATCAGCATAGATTTAGTTCAAGTCAGTTACATGTTTCAGCCATACATGGACATCATCAGGCTGGCCACAAAATAAATAATAACTGTACTTATTTTCTTTCTTGTGGCCAGCTTGATGATGACAATATATGGTAGAACAATGTAGCCCAACTTGAACTAAAGCTAAGCTGATTTGAACTAAATATACAGTTGTGTTTGACTCAATTTCTTATATGTCTCTGACACATTTCTGCAACACAAATTATTATGCAAGGTATGAGGTACTCATGGCAGTAACTAGGAAAATAACTATCTTTTTTCTTTTGTTTATTTATTTACATGCAAATCGATAATAAAGTTTGTAAATCCTACTGGATAAAGAAAAAGTCTAAATGAATTAAATTTACACACAAAACAGTTGATAAGAAATATTGCAATGAGTTACATTACTACAAATTATAAATTTATATAAAAGAAAGGCACAATATTTTGAATGCATGACAAGATATGTAAAAGTAGGAAACAATAGGAAAGCAGATAACAATTTTTGATTAATTAAAAAATTGAGGGAAATCTGATACAGAATTACTAATACATAGAATGATTAACTATCTACATATTTTTCCTCTTAACATTAAATTTTTCATCTAGTGAACATACAGGAATTTTATGTCAAAAATTTTTAAGACTTTTTTTTTATTTTAAAAAATGTGATATTATATAATATCTCTGAAACTTACCAGTGCTTTGGAGGATATTAATGTCTCCATCATCAGAGTATAAAAACGGGCAGTTAAATTTTTAAGAAACAAGTTTTATTATGAAGTAGTTACTGTTCTGGATATTTTGGGTAGGCATTGCTTTTTGTCACTTTTTTTTCCAGTTTATTTTCCATCTTCAAGCTGTATTATGCTTTTACTGCTGAAGCCCAAATGTTCCTGTCATGACATGCTTTTCTGCTCTTTTATGACTTTTGGTGTAAATAAAACAATGAGGTAATTAGAAATTTATGAGTGGTCTTTAAGGTGACTCAACTATGAATGGCAAGGGAGAGGAGTTTCTTGACTTGGTCTTTTATTTCAGGGAGTTTCATTGATGAAAATTGGAACCAATCACAGTTTCTCTCAATCTGTGTCATTTATATTTGGTTCTGGATCGTTACCTGTGAAATATGTGACAAACTTTTAATGGGATATTAAAGCTTTTCATATTTTCCATGTCTTAGACAGTTATTAATGATTCCCACAAAATGCACTTTTAGTTTCAGCTTTTGCATGTTTAAAACATAGTGAAAGTTATATATATATATATATATACACACACACACACACACATACATACATACATACATACAGTAGGAATATAATTTAATACATGCAGAATTAAAATTGTTGTTTGCAGTACAACATAAAATTTGCATTCAACTGCATATTGCATTTCTTTAATCCAGTTGAATGAATGCAGTCCATTAATTTCGACTATAATGTATGTTTTCTAAGTGAACACATTATGAGTACAGAGGACTGGACTGGATTCATTTGACTGAGTATTGGGACCAGTGATGGGGTCTAGTGACAAGGGTTCCATAAAAGGCAAGGAATTTATTTACAAGCTGAGCACTTATTGACTGTATTAGAAAACTGTTCCATGGCACTAGTTGTATAGTTGATTATTTGGTTAGATAATTGAACTGAATTGAATTGAATCGAATTGAACTTATTTGCATCCTGTGAATCCAAAACGAGTTAATACCTTGGTTACAGAACAAGTCAGGAAAATATGACATACATACATACATAGAGTAGTAGCTGATACAATACACATAAAACTTAGTTCATTATTCTGTATTTATGTTAAAGTATTCTTTTACAGAGTAGAATGTGTAGGCATATAAATAATTCCTGAGGGCTTATTTAAATTGTTTCCACATACCACTTAAATTTTTGACACTTTATGGGAGGCTGTTAAACACTTTTATGTGAATTGAATAGGTTCCTTTTTGATATAGTGATAAATGTAATGAAGGCTGGTGAAAGTTATATATTTGTCTAGTATTTATGTGATGGGCATCAGAATTTAATTTGAATTATTTTTGTTGTTAACCACAAATAAGAGAAGTGATAGTGTATATTGTGAAGAAGAATAAGATTTGTGGGTAATGTAGCATGTATAGAGGAGAGGAGAGGTGTACACAGGGTTTTATTGGGGAAACATGAGGAAAAAAACCACTTGGAAGACCCAGGAGTAGATGGGAGGATAATATTAAGATGGATCTTTAGGAAGTGGGATGTGAGGTTATGGTTTGGATCTAGCTGGCTCCGGATAGGGACAGGTGGCCGTCACTTCTAATGCGGTAGTGAACCTTCGTGTTTCAAAAACGTGGGGAAATTCTTGACTAGCTGAGAACCGGTTAGCTTCTCAAGAAGAACTCTGCTCTACGGAGTAAGTACCGGGGTGCTGGCAAGTCCTTAGTCCGACCAGGAAGGAAAGAAGCTCGGAAGCATGTCAGGGACGCGCGCGATTTCAACAACATGGAGTCGAGAGCTGTCATCAAGTTTTTTTTTCCTGCAAGGCAAGGCGCCGAAGGAAATTCACGCCATTCTGAGAGAAACATTTGCTTGCTTCCTTTCTGGCCGGGCTAAGGACTTATCAACACCCCTATAAGTAAGTACGAGGGGGTGCTGATAAGTCCTTAGCCCGACCAGGAAGGAAACAAGCTACAGCCACCAAACTCGGATTTATTCAACATACTCCCCACGAAGCTCAATAAACTTCTTAGCCCGTTGCGCTAACTTTCGCAAGCCACTCAAAAAAAAATCAGAAGGTTGTCCGTCCAACCAGGTCTCCGCGGCAGCAATGACCTCCGCGTCGGACGAAAAATGGCGACTTTTCAATCGTTTTTCAGTCCAAGGAACAGGCGGTAGTCCGACGGGGCCAGATCCGGAGAATGGGGTGTGTGATCAAGACATTGGAAGCCCAGGTAGGTCAGTTTCTTCTGGGTTGCAAGTGCCCGGTGAGCGGGGGCATTGTCTTGCAAGAACAAGACCCCTTTGGTGACCTTCCCGCGGCGTTTTTCCTTCAAAATGTCCTTCAGTTGCACCAGCAGAGATGAGTAATACTCCGCGTTGATAGTTTGGCCCTTTGGAAGATAATCACTGAGGAGCTTGCCGTCTTGATCTCAAAAATTCGAAGCGAGAACTTTTCCAGCAGATTTTTGCATTCGGAATTTTTGGGGGGGCGGGGTGAGCCGCTATGCCGCCACTCCATTGATTGTTGCTTTGTCTCCGGGTCATAGTGATATAACAAGGTTTCGTCCATGGTCACCAATCGCGACAGGAAATCATTTGCATCGCGCTGAAAAAAATCCAAAAGTTTCTCAGACGACTGGAACCGTTTAAGTTATTAATCCGCGTTCAGGCATTTCGGGACACATTTCGCGGAGAGCTTCCGCGTGTCCAAAGCTTCATGAATGATGGACCCATCCCGCTCACGTGAGATGCCCAGTTGCTCAGCTATTGATTTAGCCGAAATCCGGCGGTCTTCCAAGATTAGCTCGTGAATTTGATCAATAATCTCCGGGGTGGTCACTCCTAAAAGAGTCGTCCAAGAGAAGGTGCATCACAGGTGGAAAAATCACCACGTTTAAACTTGGCCACCGAGTTTTAGACGGTGGCCTACGATGATGCATGTTCCCCCAATGTTTCTGTCAGAATGACGTGAGTTTCCTTGGGCGCCTTGACTTGCAGGAAAAAAAAACTTGATAGCAGCTCGCGTCTCCATGTTGTTAAAATCGCGCTCGTCGCCTGACATGCTTCCTTTCAGCCTCTGTAACAAGAAAAGACTTGCAATTCTGCACATGAACAAACCCCTCTTTCCAACGACACTATCGATTCCGTCCTATGACTTCGGGAAGTAGGTCGGGTTAAGAACTTATCAGCACCCCCTTGTAAGTAAGTAAGTAAGTATGGATGGATGGATGGATAGTGTATATTGTGGATGAAGATGTAGAAAATTTAAGTTCTTAAATAAATCTATACATGAGTCTCTTCTTCTGCATCCTTCAATGACACTAATTATATTCTTTTGTATTTTAAACATTTTTGCACTATGTGAAGAGTTCCCCAAAAATATTAATCCACAGTTCATTGTGGAATTAAAAGAGGCATAGTCAACCATCTCGAGTGTTTCCTGTGACATAAAGGGCTTAACTGATCTCTTTGCATAGCAGGTTTCACTTAATCATCACCATGGTTTGTTCAAAATGAATTTCCCACACAGGATACTGTCTATATATATTCCAAGAAATTTTGTACCTAAGCTTTAGCAATTAATTTGTTGGTGTAACTAATGACCAGATCAATTTCAGAACTGCTTTTAGTTGTAAATTGTGTGAAATGGTCTATATCAAAATTCAGTGACAGTGTATTGGTTTTGTAATATTTATGGATTCAGATTCAATTTTTGTGTCATTTTAAAACCTTAAAGATTAGATTTGCTGAACATAATACTGGTACCATCTGCGAATAAAATTGGTTTAGATTTTCCAATAATAGTTTTTGATGAGTCATTCATGTAAAGAAGAAAGAGTAAAGGACCTAAAATTTATGCTTGTGGAACAGTGGGTTTTATAAATCCCCAGTCTGAAAATGTTAGTTTACTTAGCTGCGTGGTTAGTTCCTTAATAGTTGAAACTTACTGGTGCCAGAAAGTTTGTTGGGTTTAGATGTGCTCTGATCTGTCACAAAATAAATCAGTTGCATTACTGATTGTATCATCTGTACACATCACTATGTCAGTAGATATGTGGAACAAGACAGTTAGTATAATTAAAAATGAACTTTCCTCGTGCTCTGTGCCCCACAGAGTGAATTACATATGCCACCAGAAGAAGGAAAAAAATGGGGTCTTATGGATTATCTCAAGTGTCTGTCACCACACAGGATGAAGGCCGTCATATGGAAGGACTTCTTGTGGATGTGGAGGAATGTTTCGTGAGTATTTTCACCATGGAAATTTTCCACTGATATCCAACACAAGCATAAAGTGAAATGGGCTGCGTGCCTTGTAAAAACATTTGTGAGTTTCTTTGAATATATGTTACTGTTTTGGAACGTTGCAGATTGAAATTTGGTCAATACTGCTACAACTTGCATACATGAAATTGGTACTTCAGGCCTTATTATACACAATAGGGATCAGCAAGCAGCCTTTTGGGTTCATGGTCAGTGTATAGAGTTCTCATGTCCTGAGGTAGTTGTATAGTGTGAACAAGGACAGAAAATTTGTTTGACTGTCAGAATACAGTACTGTAATTAGTACCTTTCTGATGAATCCAAGCACTAGCCAGGCCATTTTTTTGTATTCTGTCAGCTGAAATCTGAGAACACTGAATGTGAATGTCACAATATTCTAGGCTGACACCCTGCAGTTGGTAGAATTAGGGGAATATATAAGATAATCAGTAGTGTAGAAATTTTATTTCACAGACCATAGAAGAGCATTTATGTGGGTGTTAAAGGAGTAGAGTCGGGGTTTATGGACTGGATTAACTTGGTTCAGGATAGGGGCCAGTGATGGACTCATAAAGACGGAAGCTGCAGGCTCACTGAAAATTGTTATATATCTGCCATACTGCATGTTGTTTTATAGAGTGGACTATGATTTCAATATCTGTCACTGAATTTCATTTTAATATTACTGCATTTTAATAAGGGACATGTTTCTTTAGACATTCACGATCTGTTTGGAAATCAGTGATCTAAGAGCCACTGAGAGTGGGAAGACCCAGATTGTGATATTCAAGTTGCTGTTGAGGTGGACAGAAGTGATAACATATATAATTTTTGTATGATATTTATCATTAGACTGCTGTAATGCAATATTGTTATTTTTGCCATGCTACATCACAAATTTTGTCTAGGCTGCCTCATTTTGGAAGTTTCTAGATGACACAGAATGAGACACACACAAACACACATACATTAAGACTCCTGAATGAGTGATCTGCCTGTCTCACTGACCAGGCCATTACCTTCACAACACATGACAAATACAAGACATGAACGCCCATGTCCTCTGTGGGGTTTGAACCCGTAGTTTCAGCATTCAAGCCACCACAGACCCACACCCTAGACCACATGGCCACCAGGAGAGCTTGCAACAGCTTATAGACTGTGAATTAAATTCTGATAGCCTAGGATTACACACCCAAAATTGAATATGGCATAAGAGTTCTTCATTATAATAATTTGCAGACCTTGAATATAACACATTATTGTATCTTAGATTTAAGTACTCTAGATGATTTTAACCCTTTAAACGCTGAATTAAATCCCACCTGCTATGTGCTGGCACTATTAGAACCTCACCATATTCTCCACATTAGCAGGATATGGGTTAATCCTGGTTTTTTTTTTTTTTGGAAGTGTGTCATCCCCGTTGTGTGTGTGAAAACTGGAAAGGGTATGTAGTCAAACACGTCTATGTCAATTAAGATGTTTTAATGATTATACTAGACAATTACATGTTTCGGCCCCTACTGGCCATCCTCAGGTTGTCTTCAAGAGAACTTGTATATATATATATATATATAGTAGGACCTTAAGTTCTCTTGAAGACAACCTGAAGATGGCCATTAGGGGCTGAAACATGTAGTTGTCAAGTCATTAAAACATCTTAATTGACATAGTTGTGTTTGACTACATACACTTTTCAGTAATCCTGTTTTTCATTTTTAATGTCATGAAGTTGATTTGTATTCATAGAAACACTACTATAAGACTGAAATCAGAAGCATCATGTGCTATGCAAGTGAAATTTGGACTGTACCCAGTTATATGAAAATGGCCTTTCAACAGAAAACACTTTGAAGAGTATGTGGTCCAGTGCAGGAAAATGCACAATGAAGACTCCACTATAATAAAAATATCTGTGGTTTATGTGAGGTTATAGATCTGGTAACACATATTAAAATCATAAGACTGGAATGGGCTGGATATGTCTGCAGGATGGGTAGGTCAAGAACACAAAGGAAAATCTTACAAGGGAAAACGTATGGTAGTTGACAAGTAGGGAAGTGGAATTACATGTGGATAGATCCAGTTTCCAGATATTCCAGAAAACTGCTGTAGGCCACAGTATGGAAAATAGTGATATTAGGCCACAAAATCTGGGGAAAATAACTGAGGAGATTAGGCCACAAAATTGGGCTGTCAACACTGCAGTAGTAGTAGTAGTAGTAGTAGCAGTAGTAGTAGGATTAGCAGCTGCAGCAGCAACAGTAGCATTAGTATGGTGGTGGTGGTAGTAGAAGAAAGAGAATAGTAGTTGTAATAGTAGATGAAGTCCACCTTCTTCTTGTGTTTGTAGTGTGATGCTGTTTATCACTGGACTACCAGTGGTACAAATTATCTTATTCTGCGTGACATTTGGTCATGATGCTAAGGGCCTGCATCTGGCCTATGTGAATGATGAACTGAACTTCACAACAGATTGTATGCCAGTGGAAGGATGCAGCTATCATTTGTTGAGTTGTCAGTTCCTGGACTCGTTGAGGTTGAGGGATATAATTTTGGTGAGTCTTGTAGCCATATCAGGAAATCATGGTGTGTCAAGCTGATCAATATAGAAGCTGTAACCCGGGCTCTCTAAAACACAGGCTGCAGTCAGAATCTGGTTTGACTCAGACTTCAGTCTTGGCCATGCATGACATTTATTTCCGGGTGTCGAAACTTCATGTCCAATCAAAGTTCACTTTCAATCTGCAGTCATGTTTCTTAAAATATACGAAGTATTCTGTGTGTGCGTGACACCATATAAAATATTAATATACTAAAAATATCTGAATCATTTACATCATTATAATTTTAAAGGTAAATTTTGCATAGCTAGTGTGGCTATGTTATATATATATATATGCATCCCGTAGGCCTATTGCTAAACACATGTAACAACCTTGATATTGATATTGATACTGAACAATGAACAGCCTTCTTCTTTATATCAGTTGGCCAACTTTTTGAGTTGCCACATCAGTCTGAAATAATCAACAATTTCAATGAAGGGTATTTGATAAATTTTTATAAGTGTTTGCCAGAAGAACAGTATCCCCAAATTAGAAACTTTTTTTTTTGTGGTTGTGTGTTAATCTTTGCTGCAATTTATATTGGTGAAAAAACATTTTCCAGCAAGAAATGTGTGGTGTCTGTTTACAGGTTATCTATGTCTGTGGAAATTTAATGTCCGTTGCAGTGACAGGCAGCATGAAGTTAGAAACCTAGTCTCACTAATTTGATTAGAAAAGCTTTGTTCCATTTATCGCCCTAATAGTTGTAAGTAATATCAGGGTGAAAGAAGTTTTAAACTCCAAAGCCTTAATTATTTGATGTTTATGATAACTTCTTTACTTTCTTTGAAATGTACTGTACAATTGTACTAGTCCTACCTTCAGCTATGGCACATTGCCTTTATATGAGGTTTAATGACCATTGCCAAGTAGCAGAACGCCATTCCTGTAGTTGTTTTTTTAAAAGACAGATACAGCTACTTACCTAACTGACTGAAAGGATAAATAATTTAGAAAAGTATGTAAGATTAATGCAATTAATTTTTAGAGGGGTTTTGCCTTCAGGTAGTAGAGTTAATGCATTATCAGCCTTCAAGTGACAAAATTTGGAGACCTATGGAATTAACAATGTGCAGACTTGCCATTACATGGAGGACAAGAGATATTAACTGTATTTTATATGCTTTTGTCTTTGTATTGCATTTATATTCGGTCACAGAGTGAGATAATTAAGTTCTTGCATCCAGTGTTAGTCATTTAAGTGGAAATCTTGTTGTAAGTCTTCCTGCTAACTGTTTCAGTATTTGCTGTGGGGACACATAATTTTTTTAATGGTATATTAAAACTAGGTATTTTTGTGTGTATTGATTTTCTCTTACAAATTTTAAATTTTTATTTCTTCTAACTTTTCATTTTCTCTTCCAAATTTTAAAATATGTTACTTTTCCATAGCCATCTTAGAATTTCCTGCTCTGTTAAACAGTAAAATTCCAGTGAGTGTAGTTTTAACTGGAATGAGAATTGTCTTGACGCATCACACAGACTGATAGAGCTTATTCATTAAGGGTGTGTTCCATACCATAAAAAGGAAAAGGTTTTCAGTGCAAAAACAGTGACATCGAAATCCTGGTCAATTACTGATCAAATTTTAAATCCATTATTAGGCTTAACGTACAAGAGAATCAAAATTTATCGCCTGCTACATTAACATTTTCATATGACAACAGTGGATGTGCTATAGTAAAGTCAAATGAGAAAGGCTGCTATGAGCTAATAACCTTGTGAAATGGATGGTAGGTCCCACTGATTTTTCACAAAAAATAACTTACATAATAACAGAATCACAGATTTTATTTAAGAATGGAGAAACAATTGGGAACAATGCATTGAAAGTGTTAATGGTTTACAAAGGACACTGCTTATGAGTTCTGTATGGAGCAAGCTGTTATTAATTATGGGAAAGCCAGTGATGATGCAGTTTTTTTTGTATGTGTGTAAAATAGGATCGGTTTGAACTTGAAGATGAGGCACTGGAGGCTGTGCAGAAGGGTAGAGCCTGGGGAGCTCTACATTTCAGCCACAATTACTCAGAAAACCTGAGGGAGAGGATAGAGGATGTGCGCTATGCTTCAGAGCTTGTGCTTGATCAGAGCAGTGTCATGGTGCACATGGACATGTCTAGTAAGGCCCTCCTTCTTTTGCAGACTTGAACATATTTTTCTGAATAAACATAACAACAGATGGTTATGTATGTGCTTTTGTACAAGTATGCCAATGTAGTTTCTATCACTCTATTGTTGCCAGTACTAATATTGTAATTAATGCTAATGATAACAGAAAACAGAGCATTGGATAAAGTCCTGATGTTTCAGCAACAATTCTTGTGACCTATGAAGGGCAGCAATGTTAATATTTGTCTTGTTCTAGATCAGCACATAGGGCACCTCCTGAAACGAGATTTGGTGGTGTCATATATAGATTTTGCACAGAAATATTTGGGATCTTGTGGTGTCAACCCTAAAGTGGCAACTATTCCTGTTAGAGTAAGTCTCAGTATTGGATATGTATCAATCAGGCTTATCTGAATTTATTTTACCTGAAGCCAAAAGACAGGAACATGCATTACTGTGTATGTAAGACCTGAATATACTCTGTTCATTAATTGTGATGTTTTCATATAACAATGTAGCTTCTTAAGTGGGTAGATGATAAGTTAAAAAGTCAATACAGAAATTTAAAGGTTGCAAAATATGTGCTTTGGCCTTTCTGCAACTGTAGTTGTAGTGGCACCTTGAGTGACTTGGAATCAAGTAGTGATGTGTAATGTGTACAGATGTAGTTGTGGTGCCACTATGTCTCCATACTTTTATTTGTTTAAATGAGTATAAGAAAGCTTCGGTTAATATTAAAATGGCAGAATTTATCCTGCACTTTCTATGACTTCAGCTCTAAATACTGTAATATTTAAATAGGTTGGTGACTAGTATAAGCATAAAGTAACTTCATTCTAGCGACATTTGTGCAGAAAAAGGAAATAAAGAATCTACAGTAAAAAATATAATATCATAAATAAAGATTTTTTTTTTAAATTTTATTCTTTTTGAAGTTCTACCTTGTAGATAACATTTGTCCATTATGAAGTCAAGACAAGATGAGAATCAGAACTGTGGAGTTGAAGGCGGATATATAAAAACAAAAATAATCTTACACAAAAAATAAAGATTAAAGAAAGAGAAAGAAGGTTAATGAAAACAGTTTTGTGGAGCAATGACCGACAAATCAGACACGTACATGTGTGTGTGTGTGTGTGGTTGAATAATTGTTGGTTGAAATTAGTTCGAAATGGAAATTGGTATAATATAAGAGGTCCTTTTTCTTCAAAGCTTGAAGACAAAAATACACAACAGCAGAAATGAGTGGTCAACACTCCTGCTTCATATTTGTTTGGCTCTTTTAATATTTTTTCTAGTTCTGGAATCCAGCTATTCTTATTAATGATTTTCGTGGCTTTGCTGTCTCTCAAGACAAATCCCTAAATTCCTTTCAAATCCTTCCAAATTCACACAGTTACCCTCACATTTGAATCTTCTTAAGGAGTTGAAAGCATATCATTAAATGAACTAAGAACAGGTACAAAAGCAGAGTGCTGATATTAAGACCTGTTACAGTCTGTGTTCTTTTGCAGTTTGAAAAACCGGTGTATGGTGACCAAATACCAGACTTCACAAACTTTGCTGCTCCTGGAGTCATTTTGACGTGAGTACCACTGACATTTAGATAATTGTAACTGTGTGTAGAGTTTTAAAACAAAGTTGACTCTGAACACAGTAGACCTGACTTACATCACACTGAATGAATGCAGCCCATTACTCCTGTACAGTTTAACTTTACTCGCTTCAAAGCAAGGCCTCCAAATCCCAACTTGCTTCTACAGAGTCTCACTGTTTGAGGAAGCATTTCTCAGCTTCCCTAAGCTGTTGCCTGGACTTAATGATTTTTTACAATCAAATGGTTGTCATTTTGGCTCTTTAATGTCATGCAGCTACTATTAGTAAATCACGTTCACACAAAAGGAAAGCAATACACAAACATACAGATTCAGAAGTACATTCAGCATTGGTTCTTGAAACTATCCACAGTGGAGCATTCAGCATCTTGGAGATAATATTATTTTGAATGACTGTCACTTTTATTTTGTAAGCACTTTCACAAAATTGTGAAAAGTGACTATTAGATCTGTCATGTCTGTCTGTCTGTCTGGAACAGCTCGGCTCTCACTAGATGCTTTTTTCATTAAAATTGATGTATGAGTATTTTTCTAAAATCTGTCAAGAAAATTCAAGTTTCATTAAGATTGGGTGAGAGTAATGGGTACTTTATGTTTGGACTAATATGTGCTTTTGATCATATCTCTCTTAGTTTTTCTTAGAATGAGAAATGTTTCAGAAAATATTTGTACAGAACATGATAACACACGTTCTTATGTTAAATTACTTTATTCAATAATCATGCCATTTATGAGATAAGGTGGAAAAATTTTGTAGAGCTGGGCAGGCCAAAGATGACTCTATGGCACATGCATATTGCATGCTGGATACATAAGGCTACATATGCACACTCAGAATATGTAATTCTTATTGATTTTACACTGCAACAATGATTGCATAAACAGGTCTCAATGTTACATTATACCTCCTTTGCTTGTCTGTTGTGTATTATTATCACCCTGTGATGAGACTATTTTCTGGAATTTCTTTTACTATTTTTATTTTGCTCAGAACAGTTCAGCTCAAATTTTTCCACATTGTGAAAATATTTATAATGTATGGTTTTCTTCACACTGTATTACATTTTACAATTGAGAATGACATCTGAAAACAGCCTGCACCATTTACAACTTATGTGTAACCAACACTTCACCATCTGCCAACACAAAAACATTCCAATTATTACTGTAGAGAGGGTAAAAATTTAATATATATATACACCATGAATAAAATCAATAAAACTAATTAAATCTGTTCCACAGCATTATTTTCTTCCTGTCCCTTGCGCTGACAGCTGGCTCCATGATAACTGAGAGGAAGGAAGGGATACAAGAGAGGTGCTTGGTTTTGGGTAAGTGGTTTTGCCATATAATGCAAAGATAGTCACACTAGTAGATCATGACATCTTTGGACTGGATTTTAAACGATTAGTTTGAAGTATTTTCTGAACATGCAGTATAAATTTTAAAACATTATGGTGTACAGTTTGAATTATCATGTGAAGCCATGTAGGATGGCAGAAATTTAGTACCCAGCAGATGGAGGTGACATGTTCTTTGAAATGTTGCTAAATTTCTACCAGAGTATATGGAATGGCATTGCAAAAGATTGTATTCCTCATACTTGTAGAATTAGTTTGTTGTCTGTCATACTGTATGGCACAGTGGACAGCAGAAGCATGGAAAATTAGAAATGCAGCAAACAAATTCTGCACATAACCCAAGAGAAATACAGTGGTGAAATTCAAATGGTTGCAATGTAAACATGAATTCTGATTTGTAAACATGTTATAAATTGTGAGGTTCTTTAAGAGAAGTTGGAATTTGTAACATTGTGTGACATGAAGAAAAAATAAAAATGCATGTTGATAAGGAGGGTAATGATGATAGAGAAAATGATGAGTTTTTTGCATCAGGCATTTGTCATTATTTGCAGTACAACATTATTATTGTTATTAAAAAAATATTTGAATTGAAAGGTAAAGCTGAAGTCATGCAATAAATGCATTCATCTGATGTTTATTGGACCGTGCAACATTGTGATAGCTGAAGAATAAAAAACCAACTAGATGTCACTTGTTATATTTACTTTACTTCTTAGATACTCAACATGTTTCGGACATTAATATGTCCATCTTCAGGAGTTTGCTACTATGTTGTTGAACTACCACGTTGGCTGTATTGTTCTTGGATTGCTGTGTGTTGGAGTTAGGGTGCGGTTCGGCTAGGGTGGTATCCAGGCTGCTGGCTGAAGCTTCAGCCGGCAGCCCGGATACCACCCTAGCCGAACCGCACTCTAAATCCAACACACAGCAATCCAAGAACAATACAGCCAACGTGGTAGTTCAACAACATAGTAGCAAACTCCTGAAGATGGACATATTAATGCCTGAAACATGTTGAGTATCTAAGAAGTAAAGTAAGTATAACAAGTGATATCTCGTTGGTTTATTATTCTTCAAATGCATTCATATTTGATTGAGTTAGGTGATAGTGCACTTAGTACTTGTGTTTATATATATTTGCTGTAGATCATACTTCTTACACTTGATTTATTAACATATCTGCTACCTTCATACAGTCTGATAAAAGAGCCCAAATTCTTGTAAGTTTATAATGAGTGTATTTCATGTGCAGCAAAGAGAAGTGGGCTTTGCCATGGCTGAGGTGGTTAGTCACCACCCACCATGGGGAACCCTGTTTTGATCGCAAGGTGGTCCATGTGGGATTTGTGGAGTTTGTAGTTGCTCTGGGATAGATTTTTCTTTGAGTAATTTTGTTCTCACTCATTAGCATTATTCTAAAAGGTTCCATATCACTATATTATCTTAGAAATTTACGGTATCATTAAATCAAACCCTCAAAGAAACTCTAAATAAATTCTATGATATTGTACCTCCTATTTGTAATAAAATATGATTTGTGTATAGTCATGTAACTCTGGCACCAGCATAAACATACATTCAGTATATGTAAGATCTTGTTTACAGGTGTCACTCCACCAGAGATCCTTTTTTCACATGTGGTGACACAGTTTGTCGTGATGATAGTACAAACTCTGATGGTTCTCGTCTTCTCCTTTGCTGTGTTTGATATTTTCTGTAATGGTTCCATCTTATGGGTTATCATTCTCACAATGCTTAATGGACTGTGTGGTATGTGCTTTGGTAAGTTCCCACATCATATGAAATAATTATTTCTTATTATTGTTCAGTAAGAATATAAGATCTTGTTTCTTAGTTGGGTCAGGCAAATATCTCCTCATCATTATGTCTATACCAGATGTGGAGGCCACCCAGCCTCCTATCCAGCTGGTGCTGGAGCCCTTGTGTTATCATAACTGGAGCTTGAACCTAACCACTCACTTCCATCTAGTCCTCAAGTTAAGAATCAATAGAGCTTTGTCCCCAGTTCTCCGTGAACACTTTAACATTACGATGCTTGGGGCAGGAATCAATTAACTTTTCTTGACCTCCTTTACAATTTCATTCCAAAGGCAGCTGTAGATTTGTGTTTGATACATATTTTCTTCTGAATATTTGATCTTGCCTATCATCCATTATTCCACTACTGCACAATACACATTTATCATGGCCCCTAAGGCCACCTGTATGCAGTCACAGCCACAGTCCTTCAGTAATGGGATAAAACAATATTAAATGATGATATAAAATGATATATGAAGTGTCTGAAACAAAAAATTAACCCTATGGCTGAATGAAATAACTTGCTGACACTGAAGATGATGGCAATGATAAGGAGAATTCTTGTAGGATAGTTGATATCACAGTACTAACAATACATCTGGTCTCATATGCACACACGTGACATTCATACACAACAAATTCTTGAACTGACATGCACTTACAAGACATTATTACACAAAAAATTATTGAACTGACATGCACCTATGAGACATTATCACACAACAAATTATTGAATTCACATGTGTCTACAAGATATTATTATAAAACGAAACATGATGTAAATTTAAACACTTCGGCTGGGGATTCTCCTCTGACCTGGCATTTGGCTGAAAGCAGAGTAAGGCACTTGTATTATGTTTGTATGTTAGTAGGAAGAGTAATTTGTCTCTTTTCAGGATTTTTTATCTCTTGCCTTTGTGATTCTGAGGTAACTGCCACCTACTTTGCAATGGGAAGCTTTTTGCCAATACTTATGCTGTGTGGTGAGTTTATATTTTTAAACCTATTTTTCATGTAGTTGGATTTTATTAGTTTCAGTTTCATTTAAACAAAATTTACATAGCAAAATGTCAGTTGAAAACTATTTACATGAAGAGGTATTTGGTAAAACGAAAACTGATAAACATGTACAGTAAGAGACTGTTGTAGATAGATACCATACTTGTATACACATAAATTTGCCAGTTTATATAGGTTTCTTAGTGTCTTGGAAACTTACAGAAAGAATAATAAATTAATACATTAAATGAAGTATAAAAATTGTAGGATAAATGGAAGTTGAATAGTATAGTGGACGAATACTGGCAATTTTCTGTTATGGAACTTTATATGGTTTGGAGAGTATCCATACACATGCAAACACTACCTGCATATTTCATTGCCAAACTGACCTGTCACAATAACGATAAAAAATTAAGTACTTGACTGCATTCAAGATATTTCAGTACTAAGAATGAAATGTGTGTTAATTCTGAACCAGAAAATAGGCTGCAGAAGAATGAATAATAATGAATATTACAGTGCTGATTTGTGGGCCTCATAGCTCAGTTGGTATAGTGACTGACCTCGGGCTGGACGGTCTGGGATCGAATCCCGGTAAGGACGAGATTTTCCGCCCGTCCAGACCGGCCCTGGGGCCCACACAGCCTCCTGTACAATGAGTACCGGGTCTTTCCCAGGGTTAAAGTGGGGCCGGAGTGTGCTGTAAGACCACTCACACCTTTCTAGTACTGCGGTCATGGAAGATTAGAGCTGTAGTTCTACCCACCCTCTGGGCCACACCGGGCCTGGAACGGGAAGACTTCACCTTTTACAGTGCTGATTTGTGATTAATGGGTCAGTTTGCCATGTGTAGGAAATAAACATATATCATACAATAGGAATAACATTTTCAATAAACCTTGTTCTAAGTTTGTTGAGGAGAGACTTCCTTGAGAAAGCAGTAGTGGCTTAGTTAAACACATTCCATGTCTATTATGGAACCTGAAAGTCCGTGACCACGTTCACAAGGATCTGACACCAGACCCTATCCTGAGACAGATAAATTTTTTTTACATCCCTGAATGATGTTTCTTTAAATCTCTTTTTGATGCTGTCCTGTGGTTTATGTTCAGTCCTCCCAAGTGGCCCTTTTTCTGCAACTTATTGAAGTAAAATTTTGTATATTACATTTCACACTCCTCTTATTCCCCATAATTTGATTATTGTAATTGTATTTGGTCAAGAGTACAAATTATTAAACACTGTAACTGAAGAAAAAATCCTGCTACAAAATAAGTTTTGTAAATCCAAAAAGGCTTAGCATTATATGGCCTACCAACAGTACCTGGGGGTTGTGAAAATTCGGAGGGGAAAGAGAGAGAGAGAGAGAGAGAGA
>Ga0131853_10007208_pt1 | contig 20101 bp, 17 predicted proteins | sample TergutLab28metaG_FD_92764 | JGI IMG/M metagenome (GOLD analysis project Ga0131853, IMG submission 92764) | Labiotermes labralis P1 segment gut microbial communities from Petit-Saut dam, French Guiana - Lab288 P1 (version 2) (version 2) | ecosystem: Host-associated > Arthropoda: Insects >... | reverse complement strand
GGACGCTTGTGAGTGCGGTAATGAACCTTCGGGTTCCGTGATATGCGGGGAATTTCTTGACTAGCTGCAAACCAGTTAGCTTCTCAAGAAGGACTCTGCACCATGGAGTAAGTAAGTAAGTAATATTATTATTCATTCCCTGCATTACTTGATATACTATCTTATAACCAACTAAATGCCCAAGTAAATGTGTGATTTTTAAATTAAAACATTACATCCCCATCATATTTCGCTGTTTCATAGACCATCATCAGGGAGAACTGAAACAAATCAATATCAGTATTAATCAGTAGTATTTTATGCTTATTGATTAATATATGGTCACCCTAAAGATGATCTCTGAAAGATCGAAACATGTTGAGTATGCAGTGTTTTAATTGTAAAATTACACACTGGCATTGTGCATTTAGGTGGTTATAACATAGTTTATTTTAAATAGCGTTTGAAAGTCTGCCTATATTGGATTCGTATAAACGACGAATATTTGTAAGAAATTGTTAGTCCAGGAGGTTACTGGCCTGTAGTACCGAGCCTAAACGATACATTGTACCGCCAAGCCGTCATTGTGTGTTCTGAGATTTTTGTATGGTTTTCCATATGAGATTATTTTTTAGTCGGATTCTACCAACAAATTCACTCTAAGAACTCTACACTAGACCATGTGTGGCCATTTCTTTCGGTTAGGCGAGTTCCATTCTCATGGTACAAGTTCTTAGATTATTGTTACTTACTTTCCTAACAGATACATTGCTGCGCGGTCTGCCGTCCTCCCATTGTTAATTATATGCTGTACGATGTATAGGTCCTCTATGTTTGTCCATTTATACCCCCTTTAATAGTGTTTTAGAGCTTGGAGCAGAGACAGGAGATGGAGTGAGGGGTGTTATTTGGGGGAATGGAGTCGAGAAGTACTACTTTCATTACTGGAAAGCTGACAGGAAACCTACAGTTGTGTTAGTTTGCAGATAGTGCCCGCTTGTCCTTTGGTAGAGGTAGGTTGGAAGGTTGCAGAGAAAGTAAAGCGTTGGAAAGGGAAGAAAATAAGGGAATAGGAAGCATGTTGTTTTTTGGTTGTGCAGCAGAGGAAGAAGAAGACGTTGAGCGATATCTTTATTGTATAAGGGCTGAATGTTATTAGCACTTGAGAGGGCTACAGTCGGAGTTACTATATGGCCTCTTATTTTCTGGACGTATCCTCCTTTTGAAACACACAATTTATGTCCGGGCGTATATCTTTTTTTTCAAAGGCGATATTTTCCATGCCTGCAACGATCGAGCTTGCCACAAAGAAAACAGCAATGCAACAGATTTATTGCGGGTAGTGAGCGAAGAAGAACTGTTCTTTGCAGGACTTATGTATGGGGAATAGAAGATCCGAATTCGCATAAAAGATGAACTCGAAGGTTAAGTGTGTTTAATTCTTGCCATGTTACTTTCTAGTCCATATTTCCTAGTGTTCTTCAGTAATAATATTGGGGCTTTTCATAATTTTCTAATATCACGGCCATTTCAGCATTATCGTTACTGTAAGGACAATAAACAGTGAGAAATTCTATGGCTGTAGATAGGCAGAGAATACAGAACGGTTGGAGGATGCAGGAATTCACAGACGACAAAGACAATTCTACGTGGCGGTTCAGTCAACACTAAATCAGACATATTCTTATTGCAACTTTTTGCAAAATATATCTCTGTTAAAATCTAAAAGAATACGGTGTCTATTATTTCTACCTCACGATGTGTAGACGAATTTTGAGTTTCATTTGAAACTGTTAGAGCTGATCTTCTGATACGTTAGTATTGTAAAAGGATCGTTTACACATTTTGAAAGCTGGATCTTAATTGTGGAATGCAGATCCATTGTTGTTACTTAGACCGATATCGTCGGGTTTACCTTTCTGGTCATTTCTGTTTTATTTGGTCCAGGACATGGATTTGGTCGATGTATGTGTCTCTGGACTGCATGCTCCGGGATGTCATCAGAAGTTGATCACGTGTAGAGGTTACTCAGATCGCTGTTCAAATATTTAGCTGGGGCACGTATTGAGGACTGATTGAAAGAGCGCTGTGAGTAAATGTGTGCTACTCTGATCGATAATCAGCCTGTAATGGTCACTGGCCAACTAAATAGCTGACTAACTAAATCCATAGAGCAGAGTCATTGTTGAGAAGCTAGTAGTTACTCAGCTAGTGAAATTCCCCGATTTCGAGTTTGTTACCGTTTTCAACACCGTCCGCCGCTTGTACCTATACTGATCCAAATTATTCCATCCCACGGCCTCGCAGCCTGTTTCTTCAATATTTATTTTAATATCATACTCCTGTATGCATCTAGATCTTCCAGATGGTCTCTTCCCTTAAGGTTTCCCCACAAAACCCAGTGTGCGCCATTCCTACTTTTCCCAAAAACGTGTTACGTGCCCCCCTCCACCTCATCTTCATTTGATCACCCGAATGGTACTGGCCAGGAGGAAAAGCCACTGTTATTTCCTTGCATTTAGCCACCGGTGTCTTTTTTTTAGCACTGTTCTCTAACACCCTCATCTTCTGTTTGTTAAGGTGAATGATCAAGTTTCCTGCCCGTATAATATAACCGACAACATTTATAATTCTATATATTTTAGTCTTTATATTCGTACATAGCAAGCGGGTGGGCAAAAGGCTGGACCGAACGGTAGCAGGCTTTACCTGAACTTAATGTGCTCTTAATTTTATCGTGCATTGAATTTTGGTTTGTTGTAGTTGTTACTGCTGGCTTGTACTTTTTGTAATTCCATTAAATTGTTCGTCATTAAATATTGCACAGTACGACTGTATTCTTTACGTTTGTTATAGAAATTATTTATCTTGAGTGTAGGAATGAGGAACACTGACATTTATCATTGATGCTACGGTATTACCCTTGGTCTTGAATATGACAATTTTGTCTCCCTGCCAACATTTAATACTTGCGTAGTGTCATTTCTAGACTGTGATGAATTTTTTTATTAATAGCATTCTTGTTCACTTTATCCATGGCAATTTTGTTGTTGTGCTGAGGACCGTATTTTGACATTTCTGTAATGTTCTGTTTTGCTTCTCACCAGAAGGGCGAAACAACGTCAGTATGGATTTGCGGAATGATTTAAAAGCAGTTAACACCAGCTGAATACAGTTGGTGGAGAATTTGTTTGGTGCAGGACAGACTTGGCTGTCTGGTGTTTGCTGTACATATAAGGCAGATTTGTGCCTTATGTGTTAGTGTGATTCTAATGTCACTTCTTGCTCTTTCAGTTCAGTAATTCACGTTTAAGTTTCATTATAGATTTTTAATTGGTGAATATCGCAACTATAGTCACGTAGTCGTTTGTATAATGGGACAGTAGTTGATTCATTAATATTAATATTAATCCTTCCTTTATGGAACCATTTCATCATTTATTTTAGCAGCTGCTGTAGCTAGACCAAACAAGTGACGGTTGTTTCGGCAGCATGGGTTAAGCTGACTATATGATCCTCATTTTCATTGGATAGAATGTCTTTGATGTAGTCTAAATGTTAAAAACCGTCAGCCTGAGTAAACTTACCTGGAGAACTTCTGCCCACCTAGGCGTCTGCTCAAATAAGAACTTCCGTGCATTACAGAAGAGGAGAAAATTTCGAATAATTGCCAAATATATGCATTAAGTGAGCGGACTTATGCTTCTATAAGTTCTGCAATTTGCCCTGTGAACTTACACTTTATTAAACCGTTTTTTCATGCCGAGGAATACCATTGTAACTGTGTTGCTGTTGAACTTGTGGGTGATGATTGTTGTGTTCCTTAATATTGTGTAGGTTGTGGAATGCTACTTTTTGTCGCCGTACTAAATTAGGAGTGCCGACGTCTTTTTCACCATTGCCGATACCAATCGGTCGTTGCTGTTATTCCGGTATTCGAACACCGGATTTTGCAGCACATAACCTAGTCACTACTGCCCTGGCTCGTGACGTGTTTCCCTTTGTACATTTCACTACAAAACTATCTGCGTTTTAAATGAAAGCCACAGATGTCAAATTTTATATTGTGGAACGTCATTGTTGTAGTTGATTATATGTACGTCAGGTGGCAGTGATTGCTGAGGAAGTCTTATTACGGGACTCTCTCAAGTGGTTGGCCTGCCTGTACTTCGGTCGGTACTGCGATCTCGATCTTTGCCGATAAAACTTGTCTGTATATAAGTATCGCCTGTTCTGTCAAGGTATTTTTCGGGATCTACTGAAATGCGTGGCATGCGAATTCAGTGACAGTGCGGTTTCAAAGCATCCCGTATTGGCACTGATGTGTATAAGAGGATCAGTGAAAGGGTTATCTGTGGAAAGCATAGGTATATATGGTCTTTGTCAAATTTTGACGTTGAAATTTCAGCAAGCATTACAGTTGGTACTTATCAACTCACTTTATATCTCACCCCTCCCGTAAGAGAATTCGAGTAGAGATAAGTAGTACTTAGGATTGTTTCGTACCATCGAAGACGAACTCAACAAGCAGTTTCACACGACTTTCATGATTATCGTTAAACAACTTAAACTCAGAATTATTGATTGTAGAGTGCTGTAACTACTTATCAGGGCAACAGGTACACCCTGTATGTATCTGGGAATTGCAGCAGTGTGACTATAGATCGATGCCCGTGTAAAGTGCACACATCACTTTGCATTATGTCCTCGTTCTGTCTGTGGATGTGCGAGAATCCTTGCCTTCATTTCGCATGCTAGTATGGTGTCGGGCCTTCAGCGATTGAAAACTGAGAGCTGAGAATTGAATTCCGAGGTTAGCCACGAGCTGCTTTGAGGCATCCTTGGACATTGGTTTGAGTTCATAGTCGGTTGGAAGTGTTGGCTTAGCGTATTTTATTCCATTATTATGAAAACCATTTGTAGTTCGTATTTTTTAATGAAAACACTTGTGGCATTTTAGGATTTTACGGAGGCGAAGAGTCATATTGTGGTCTTCTGGACGGCCCGGGGTTCGAATCCTGGTAGGGGAAAGAGATTTCTGTTCACCAAAACTTCCAGACCGACCCTGGGGCCCACCCAGACTCCTGTTTGCTAGGTGGCGGGGTTCTCTCCCGGATGTAAATCGGCCCAGGCGTGCCAAGGTTGAGAATGAGTGAGCTATAATTCTGCTTCCCGTATATTCCTTGCTGGCGTAGACAGGGAAAATTTTAATTTTTTACCTTCCTATAGTCTGGTAAGTAGTTACCACCGTTTCGGAGGATTATACTGTCTCCAGATTTAGGCTAGAAGTAAAGATGGAGACAGTGCGTTTTTTTTTTCCGAGACGTCTGTAGCCATCAAACAGGTTATCCGGTCTTAGTGAATGTAACTCGAAAGAACGCAGTGTGGTCACACATATGTGTTTTTCACTCTCTGTGATTGCTCCTTCTGCAGTTACTACCGTACTCTCAAGAATCGGGTAATCTAATGGCTACGCTGTGCAAGTGTAGAGAATGTCACACCTTGGTGCAGATTGACAGTACTGCATTTGATCATTTCCTGTCACCACGCCTCATCGCCGTGACTACACGCTTTATATCCGTCAAAATCTTGCAATGTGTGACACTCATCTCCCCCCATTTCGCACTTTTAAGTCACATATCGCGCCGGTTCTTAACCGAGAGTCAATGTAATTACAAACCAGGTGTCATTTCTAGGATCACTAGTTCTGATTTAAGTGACACATGCAAATGTTTCGTAAGGCTTTGGAGGGTAAGCGTGTGGAGGCTTAATTGAAGAATATTTTTGTCGGAACAGAATAGAAGAATTGTCAAACTGTCTTTTTATTCACATTTTCATACATGTTATGTGTGTTCAAGTAAACCAGGAGTCTTTTATCACTTAAACTTTTATTATTTATAATGTTCTTTATATAAAATTTGCCCCAGTAAATCTGTCATTTCAAACGACAAGTTTGGAAAGGTATTTGAATACCCTGTTCAAGGTCTACAGGTACGTTCTTTACGGGTTTTTATATCTCATTGAGCTTGATATTTATTTTCTTTGGGTACAAGTGTTTGTTCCAGATAGAATATTTATTACAAATTTAATTACACTTTGGATAACACTTCGAATAATAAGCAGTTATCTTTCGTTTTACGTACTCGTAGTTAAACTTTTTACAGTACTAAGAGACTTTTAATCAAATTTGTGATCTCAGAGAGATCAGTACCAATATGACGTGTTCATTGTTTGTGTGACGAGCCTCCCTTTTCTCTTTTCTCCCTCGTAAAAAAAGTAGTTTCTGGTGTGTGTGTGTGCGCGCGCGCGCGCGCGCGTGTGTCTGAACGCACGGGGCTTAAATTTTATAAAGTGTTGAAACATATTTGCTTTTACAAGGGAAATGAGATATCCGACGCTTCCCACCCTCCCGGCCTTGTAAAATACTGTAACACTTTAATTTCCACACTGCTCGTGCAACGGTAGTGAACGCTTTAGTTATGATTCCTTCGTGAATATATGCTGTCTGGGTTATAGTATCGTCATAATTCCTGTTCTAACACGGCCTGTACTTCACACTGGATGTAAGTGGTTGCTGGTGCTTGGCGACATTATGTAACGTAGAAAACGCTCCGAAAATTACGGTGATGTGTGTGTATGTGCATATGTGTGTGTGTGTGTGTAGCATATCTACTTCGATTAGGGAAGTCCAAGGTTCGAAACTCGGTCTGCAGAATGGCTTTCGTGATTTTTTGTGCTTTCCCATAGTTTCTCAAAGCTTATGTTGCGATAGTCCCTTAAATCAGGACATGATCTCGTCTTCCAACATTCTGTGATACGCATTCAGTAATCGTATCATTTGCTAACCTAAGCAACTGAAAGCGTCTTTAAATAATCTTAGTATAGAAAACTGAGATGGGCGGGGCACCTAGCACGTAGAGGGAGAGGAGAGGTGCGTATAGGTTGTGGTAGGGAAACCTGAGGGAAGGAGAACACTTGGAAGACCAAGACTTAGATGGAAGGATAATATCAAAATGGATCTTTAGGAAGTGGTATGTGGGGCATGGGCTGGATTGATGTTGCGGTATAGGTGTCCGGCTGTTGTGAATGCGGTAATGAACATTTGTGTTGTATAAAATGCGGGGAATTTCTTGACTAGCTGAGACCCTGTTGGCTTCTCAAGAAGGACTCTGCTCCAAATAGTTAGTGTAGAAGATTTGTGTTTTCTGGGATGTTACGATGTCGTTGGGTGAGTTCTTCCCGACGTTTCGAAGGATAGTATTGGCTTCATCTTCAGGACTGCTGGACCCTGAAGGCGAAGTCTCTGGGTACTTGGAAACCTCGGAACTCCTTCCTAGCCTACACGGCGTAACATCCCGGAAGACTCGAAACTTTAACATCACTGCTGTTCGAACCTCATGTGTATGTGTGTTTATATTATGTGTGTACAGATATGTGTGTATGTATGTATGTATGTATGTATGTAGGTGTGTGTATATATGTATAGTGTTATGTGTGTTTACTGCTTTCATGTAAATCCACAAACAGTCTGTTGGGTGTGTTTGTTCCACATACGTTGGTGCTTGTTGAACCTTGCGAAACATCATGTTCCCGCATGGAAATATTGGTTGGTCAAACTGAAGATTTTTGTAGTTGTCTTTAATGCAGGCCAGTGCTGAGATATCTTAAACTAACATTTGATTTCTTCCGCTAGCATGCCCACGTTTTACCCAAATCATCAACATACGTCACACTCGACTTTGATAGGGCGTCAGAATTAGAGTGTGTTGTACGCTGTTATTTGGTGAATCCTCACTGTGGCAGGAAGAATCAGTTTGTGAGAATTTGCAGCAGGGCCGAAACCAATATTTATGTATTTATTTATTTATTGTGTGATCATTTTTGCCGACCATAGGTTATCAGCTCAGTGCGCATGGACATTCAAGCGTAATCGGGATCATCCCAATAAATTCGTAATATATGAATTCACGGTTTGTTTGCCATTATCGATTGTGTTGTATTGTGGGCGCTGACTGCGAGGCGGATTAGCTTGTGTTTTCACCAGGTGTAAGTTTAAATTCAGTCAGCTGCCAACAGTCAACGGGACGGATACCTGAACGATAGCGGCTAGGGCATTTTCAATATCCATGTTCTGGTGTTGTTTTTGTATTTGTTGTGTTCCGAACGCTTTTTAGTTTTTATCATCTCATCCATTAACCCTTTAAAGCGAAGAGAGTGAGACGTAAGGTGTAGTAGAGTAGTAGAAGAGAGGGAAAGGCATGGGAGAAATGAGAGACACTTTAATTTGAGGAGGCAGAAAGAGCATCACTTTGTTAGAAGGTGCCCTGGCTCCTCCCGCTCGTCCTTCTGATAGAAATGGGATGAAAATGCAAGTGAAAATGAAGCTAGAATGGTGTTTAAAGACGAATGTTAAACTGAATTGTATTTAAAGATAATTGATAATTTAATGCTGTATAAGAAAATAATCGCCGTTTGTTCTGAGCTCCACGCAACAACACTCTCTGGGCACAACATAGGTTTTTGTTAATATAAAACCCGGTGGTACTGTACTTGTAATAACCAGTGGGCTTTGAATGGTTAATTTAATACTATCTTCCGGCTGGCGGTCTGCCCTGTCGTGTTAAGCCAGAAGTTATGGCAGTATTCTGGCCCCGTCTGACTTGTCCTCGCGCATTCACAGCGTCACATTTAAAGTAGAAATGGCACTCCGTATTTCGTGTGGTCGCGTATATCACGTATTGCTTGCAGATCAACATGCATCCGAATGATTGATGAAGCTCATTCGATTCAGTAAAAATGAAGTGATTGTTTCTTTACCATGGTACAGTTTCATGACATACAGTCATTTCGTTTAAAGGTTGAAACTTTAACAGCAGCTGAATGCAGTGACATCTCTGTCGATGAACCTTGTTAGTAGGGAATACGTAGGCCTACCCACCGTTAGGGTGTCATTCCATGATCAGTGTTAGAGGCAGAGATTGTTTCAGCAACACTAATGTTCCTTGTGTACTGGCAGTTCTGATCACGCGAAGATAATTCATTGTAGGCCTATTCATTTCCTCTGTTCACCCTATAACATTCCCTTCCTTTGCGAGTTTTTACGCTTTCGCGGAGATGCAGTTGAGGTCTGCGTTGTTGGAATGGGGCGCCGCGTCACTGAATGATTGGTGCCCGACGTTTCGAGTCAGTAAAACAGCGCCACATCGCAGTAGGACGGAAATATCGATCCTTTCTTAACTTTTTGCGTTCTTCGCACGAAGAGCGTGAAGTTTGTTCATGATGGGAAAGTCGTATCTATTCATCCGTCTGTTTCGTCACGTAAATGACTGGGTAGGTTTCGGTTAAATGTGATATTGGTTGTCTGCGTTAAATGTCCTGCGATTTGGTTTCGATGCGTGCCGTTACGCTTTACATAGAACTGAAATAGAAGCAATTGTACCACGTTTTAAGCTCTCTAATCCATTTTGCCGATATGAAGAAGAGCAGGAACGTACATCACAAGCTGGAGTGGACTACACGCATTCTCCAAACGCATTCTTTACTGAACACAATCATATACGTCAGCACTACTTATTTATTAAAACACAGGCTACATGTTTCGACCCAACATTAGGTCATCCTCAGGCCTACGGCAGGCTAAGTCACTGGTGCTGTGTGTTTATTGGTATCCCAGTATGTGTGACAGTCGTAAGAATACACAAAATCTGGTAAGTATTTTTGGCTGGATAAAATGCGTAGCTTACATTTATTATTAAAATGTTTAAAACATGGGTTGGTATGTAGCCAATGTTTTAATAAATAAGTAGTGTTGACATATATGATTGTGTTCATTATATGATCATTCTGGCACTTCGTGATACCTTCTTTCAAGCATTCTTTACTGCTTTACGTGCCTCATTTGCACTGATGTACATTATTGCTTGTAGTCGGACAAAAATTATTTCTTTCTCCTCTGTCATGGATTACTTAATCTAAACGGATTTAAATATTTTATAGAATGTGAGCGCGACTGTGAAATGTGTTAAATTCGTGCTTGTCTGTATCCGCTGTACCATGCATCCGATGTAATTATAAAATCATGAACAGGCGACTCAGATTTTTGAGCAGCAAATAGTTTTATTGCAGCTTGTTTCTAGTGATACACGTACCTATGTAGAATCTTCTGTAATGGAATAAGTTTGTACTGAGATTAAACTTGAAATGAGGTAGACTTAATATTGACCCGAACTACACACACGAAGCATCAGCTGAAGTTTCTTTTGCTGTATCGAGTGCTATCGTCAAGAGCGCTCGTGTCCGTTACGAAAGAAAGAATTAGGACGTGCTGTATGTGCGTTCAGATGAAGAATCAAAGCGCGCTGCCCTGTCAATGAGTCTGTGGTTGAAAGTCGTCGTAAGAGATACGTGAATGCGAGCGCCTGGAATTTCCTCCACCAGCAGCAGGGTTTCATAGCCCGCCCTTTAGGAATCTCGTTGGATTCTGTATCAAATAACGGGAGAGTGCGTTTCCACTTCGTAATTAGCTGTTATGAATTTAAAATATGCATAACATATATTTACTTAGGCAGACTTTGCCGGCTGTTTTGTTTGAACACGTTTTAATTAGCTTGAGTCCTGAATTGCATTCTGAGAGTAAGGTACATAAAGACAGCTCGACTGTAATGATTTGTAGCGGGCCTACCTTTGCATCTTGACGTACGAACGCGCGGCATGTCTGAGACACGGCTCTGTGAAATATTGAAGCAGACAACTGTAAGAAAGCTGTCTGTTGGTAGTACACGCTATAGGTCGCGTTGTTGTATCAGCGGTTTGGTATAAATCGGTAAGGGTTCCTGCATATTTTGTAGATACAATATGATCTCACTGTTTAAGAATTCTTTGTGTGTGTGTGTGTGTGTGTATATATATATATATGTGTGTGTGTGTGTGCGCGCGCGCGCGCGCGAGTTTTGCGCGGAGAGTTAATTGAGAATCCCTGTATTTTGGGATACGACACTGTATCTCTGGGTGAATTATTCCCGATGTTTCGAAGGAACGTATTGCCTTCATATTCAAGGGTCATTTGGTCATTCTTAATGGAACTCTTGACCCTTTACGGTAAAAACCGTACGTTTCTTCGAAACGTCGGGATTTATTCAGTAAACGACGTAGTGGTACATCACAGAAGTTCCTAATTCGCTTAAATACGTCTTTTATTCCATACGTGTTTCTCTTAAGCTTGGTAAGGTATGACGGACAGAAATATTATGCCTACAAGTGAAAAGGGCATTAAATTAGATTTAGACAGCTTTACGTGGTTATTGGTCATGCATTAAATATGCCATATATACGTTTTTATGGAAGACTTGTTCTGTAATTGGTTTTATACAGGAAAAGATCTAGTCTGGCTTTTAGCGAATAAACCGAAGTGAATAAAATTTGGTAATACTAAAAATGATTTATACATGGGCTTTGTACTTCGACTCATGTTCAGAGATTAATGAAGCACTACGTTTTGCTGATAGAATCGGTCCCCGCCCTCAGGCTCAAAAAGAAAGTTGAGACCTACTCGTTTGGACCCGATACGGGAAGCTGTACTCAACCTCACGTTAATAGTTGTACAGTGTGAGTTCCAGTATCACGTTTTGTCGAAATATGCTGCAAGGCTGCGCGTTACACTTGCATGTGCGTTTAGATCTTTAAGTAAAAATATTTATTGGCAGGGAGCTGCTATAGGTATCCGGCTTTACGTGTAACGTAATAAGCCACGGACTGTAACCTCAAAAATGAACAAAATAGCCAGTGTGGTTTATATGTACGTAGTTGCTAAATGCTGAGTCGTGTCATCGATCTATCGTATTTGCAGTACATTTGAAATACAATAACAAAGAAATCAATTATTATTATTATTATTGTTATTATTTCGCTGTTTGTTACTTCGTTTATGAATCTTTCGTTTCATGTTTAGTCAGTGGTGATCATAGTTAATGATTACTGGACTTCTCAGGTTTGATATATTTTAGAATCAGAGTGCATCTGACCTACCTTTTGTGCAGGATAAGCATATATTCTTGTGCTACACTACATTGTAGTGAAATCGACTTTATTTACCACGAAGAGTGGCGGCAGTCTGTAGCTGCACGCACTCCCCTGAGCTCAGCGCTAGACAGTGGTGAGTGATCAGCTTCACTCTGGACCACTTTACTTCCAGCGACAGAGCCCAAGGTGCCCATTGAATAGCGGGTTGAATGGGTTCCAGAGCTATGGCCACAGCCCGAGCAATGGCGAGGAAAAAAATCGCTGTCCTTATCGGGTGTGAAGTTCAGTCCTCCAGTCCGTAGCCCAGTCACTATATTGACTGAGCTATCCCCGTTTCATAATCGAAATTCAGATATTAATCTGTAATCCAGTTATGGAATTATTATACTTTGATGGTAGTGAAATGTCATTCGGAACGTTACTGTCTCCTGAGATGTGGCTCCGTGTTGTTTGACAGGTATGTGCTTACGTCTCAGAAAAACGTGTTGTCTCCTTTTCAGAGTGGAAGTGTGGGAGTCTTTTCTACGCTGAAGAGGGCAGCACGTTTCTGTGAAATGTTGATATCTATGTTCCGAAATGTACGGCCTGACATCGTAGAAGACTCTGCTGTTCGTTTCACATTACTGTTAGAGAAAGAAAGTTTTGTTAGTCCAACAAAATGCACTTTCAGTCTGTATATTTATATTATTATTATTATTATTATTATTATTACTACTACTACTACTACTACTACTACTACATATTGGGGACCGCGGTAGCACAGTTGTTAAGGTGTTGTGCTACAAATCGGAAGGTCGCTGGTTCGATCCAAGCTGGTGTCGGTGGATTTTTCATTGACATAAAATCCTTCCGATCGCACTGTGGCCCTGGGGTCGACTCAGTACCAGGAGCATTTCCTGGGGGTAAAAGCGGCCGGTGCATAAGACTGACAACCTCACCACCATCCTGTGCCGTTGTCACGAAATCTGGTATCCTTAACTTCCTGGAACCCTCTGGGCCACACCAGGCTTGTAACGGGACTGCTTTATTATTACATATTGCTTTTCCTACACGTTTCGGCCTTCCTGGCCATCGTCAAGGAAAGCCAAATAATTGGAAATACGCATGCGTATAGAGCACCAGTGTGTATCGTCATTATAAAGTACCTGCACTGTCTAACGATGATACACGCTGGTGTTTTTTATATATATTTCCTCTTATTATTGGGTTCCCCCTGATGATGGTTTAGAAGGGCCGAAACATGTGGCAGTACGTGATATGTAATACTAATATATGTAAATTTACTACATTTTTCATTCTATTGGACGTATTATTGATTTATAATGCACCGAAATCATGGAAAACATAAAAGAAAGTGTTCACACTTTGCGAAATGTGTGGAATGTGACAAATCGTGCTCATTGCATTATTGCAAGTGGAAGTCGTTTTGTGGCAGTAGCTAACAAGTCATTTGTTATGTTCACACACTGGGGCGATTTCTAAGCGACACGTGATCCTTCAGAGTGTAGAATTTAAGAAACAGATGCCTCTTGTGTCGTGTTGTGTGCTGGACAGTAAAACCAACAATTTTGGTAATACCTTCTTCCTTCTGTTGAAAGTTCAGATCCTCTTTCACCATCTGTGTAGACTGTTGTAGCAAGTCGTAAGTACGTTGAAAGATGCAGGGATGAAGTTCCCCTTTGATATTCACGTGGTTTAACACGGCGATTCTTATCCATGGTCCGTAAGTATATCATTGTACTAAGAATGTGGAGGCAGCAGGTTCTTCCGAAACGTTGATAGATTCCACCATCTTACCCCAGCGGACAGTAGTCTGCACGCTCGCCGTGGGAGCGTTAGCACGTGTATATGCATGTACTGTATACAGCCTGGGTGCACAAATATTGGAGACCAGGTCGTCCGGTCGACAGAGGTATGTACGGTGACGCATAACATTTGTAAGTCTCCAATATGGAACATCCTTCGTATTACCCTTCTGGCGCCTAGAATTTTGATTTGGGTCTTAGATTTCTTGAAAACGTGTTCACCCCTGATATATAATGTACGTATAACTTCTGTATGTATAACGGGAAAAATTGCTGTTGTACGAAGAGCTACATTTGACAATTTTAGCTCCCTTTGAGCGACGAAATGTTTTATTTCATGTTGGTGCTTTTTATCTTCTCTCTCCCTCTTGCGAATTTTAGTTTTGTGACCGGGCACTTTTTGAGGAAAAGGAATTTGACAACGGTCGCTGATTCCTAAGAAGCGGACAGATGGAGCTTTCGTATAAACCTCCAAATCCATAGAGCATGGTAGAGTTATTTATGGGAACTTATATGATTTCGTGTACCTTCGTCCGTAAGTTTTGATAACGAATATTTTTTGTGCCCTACTTTTTAACACCCAGGAGAGGCGCTAATTTTTTTAACTCTGAATAAAAAAGTACTAGCCGTTCGGATAAGGATTGAACTTACTGATTCTTTTTTTCGGGAAAAGGCAACGGGGTCGCAAATGCTGGTTTAGAGGCCAGCAGATGTGGCCGGAGTTACATTTGTCGCTTTGTACGTTTTTTATTAATTTATGTAAGGATGATTATTGGACTGCAGATATATAAAGGGTCGTGATCTTTTTAAGTTATTTGCGTCTTTTATTTTGCATTCAGAGGTCCTTTAGTACGTATTTCTTAAGTGATTTTGATCAGACCCAGCCTTTCGATGGTTATGCTGCGCGTTGTACGACATGATGTAGCATCTGGCTATGGACTCTGTGATACACCATTTATGACATATATCAACTGCTAAATGTTTTGACACCATGTTGCCATCCTTAAGGCGTTACCGTAACAAAGATATACAAGTCGACATGCCAATCAAGGATCTGCTCCTCCTTATAGGAATGAATAAAATCCTGAAATGCTAAAATACATGAAACTGATAGCCAACAATTACAGTACTGTGATATCAAATATTAAAATATGTAACAAGCCAACATAGTTGTTTTCATATACGTGTGGAGGATGTATAAAAACATTTGTCTCAGTTCCATGGCTGTTGATACGAAGGCCTGCCGCTGCGCAAGGACCTTGATGTAGGTCTTTGTTGAAGAAGCATGCAAATACAACCGAAAGGGGATAGTCATCTGCGGGTTTGAACCGAACCTTCACCTCGAAAAGGCTGCGTATTTATGGGTCTTAATATTAACGTTTTGTAATTTGACAGATTGTTTGGTACGATCCATCTTTAAAAGGTGAGAATCCTAGGATAGAGTTGCATACAACTGCCAATTCAGGAGTCTGCAAAAAATAAAATGAGCCTATGGCTTCAAATTTTTTGTTAAAAATGGTTAAAATTTAGGATAATAATGGGCTAGAAAGTTGCACTACATCTAGGTGACTGGAACGGCAACCCCGACCTGAAACGAGGGACGGAGAAAATGCATTTCACAATATTGCACATTTTTATTGGATTGTTATTGTTATTGCTATGGTTGTTGTTTCCTTGAGCAGCGTCTTAATTAATGTCTTTTGAGGGCATACAGGAACGAAACGCTGCTAAGAGCTGTAGAAAAACTCGAATTGACCGAAACGGGATCATCCGTGCATTCGGTCCAACCCGCATATAACCCCCACCCCTAATTCCCTGCACACTGATCGGACTTTTCTGCCCAGAAGACTGAGGCAGAGGTTCCTTCGAAACTGTAAATTTATACCGGACTACGTAGCGTAACCTCCCAAAAGTTACCGCTGTGAGAATCTTAAATCTCACACTTACCATCGCGTTTGTGAGTTACTGTTATGTCGCTTGCTCCTATCGATCGCCGTCGTCGATATTTTCTTCTAGGGTATCACAGAGTGAGGAATTTGAAATTTGCCGGCGTCGACTCTTCCTTGTTATTGATCTTCATGCCACTCGCAACCCTCATGTCCACGAACGTTCTTAAATGAAAACAGACCCGCTTGAAACCTGGGTCTAGTAGGGCGAGGCAGAATTATGAGAGTGGGTTTGGTTCGTGCCAGAAAAGTGGCTGGAAAGTGGCACTGCAGTAAAATGTGTCCACTTTCAGGTGTTATGAAAAGCTTAAAGAGGCGAACAAGAGAATGGAGAAAATGACAGTTCCGTCAGTATCTTTCGAATGATTAAGCATAATCTCTTTGTCAGCGTATCCAGAGTCTAAGGATCATGTAGCCCCCTATACAGCGGACTGCAATGGCTTTTTCCTCGGGGCTAAGGCGGTTATAGCTGGAAGCTGACCTGACTCCTGCAGGTCGTGCATGAGTTAAGAATGTATAAGACTTTACCTCCACTTTTCCTTACGTCATGATGTGGGTTTGAGTACAACGATAAAGTAAAGATGGTGAACTTGTGATTTGTTAGTGTACATCGGAGGAGGAAGCCTTTGCCTGAACCTATGGAGACATGTTTGCAGTTATAATACTGTGGTGGATAAATGTTCTGTTCCTTTGTAACAAGGTCGTAGATGCGATCTGTATTCCGAATATGCAGAGAAATAAGAATAATGGGTAATAATTTCAAATATTGAAAGGTGGGGCGATAGAAGATCATGGATTATATAAGATATTTGCAATTTGCGACGGATAGTAGAATCTGTAAATTTTTCTGGAATTGTACGGGACTTGATAATTATAGCCTAACATCTATGATTATTTTTTTTCCGTTTTCTTTACACATAAACCACTTTTCTGAAAGTGCTGTGCGGCAAGACACACTGTGATGTGAAGCCACTTCCACGGTCGAACATATATTATTTTTCAACCATTGCGTTGCCATAAACGTTTCAAAACTTGAAGACAGAATGTATATTGACATTCAGGAAGAAATTTATGATAGATCCTTATTTTTAGTCTTATATCAGGAAACTGAAATCGGCATGGTTTATCTTTGGTTTTGAAAATCGTTCTTTGTATCTGAAACAGATTGGCTTCTGTGAAGACTCTGGTGTTTCTGTCGTTGTTTCGTAGCCATGGACCAAATCTCATCGCCCGTCACTTTTTTTTTTTGATTCGAAATATTGGTTCCTTCCAACTGTCTTGTTGCAAGGTGTAGCCACAGATTTTTCCTCAAAATGTTTAGCTAACCGCTGAGATATTTTGGTGTCATTGTGGTGCATACATTATTCATGTTCAGTTCTTTGATCACAACTAATCTCTCCATTTCTCAGTTCACACAAAATCCTTCGAACGGCGGAAATTTCAGTTTTCTGTGACACCTTCCATTCCTTCATGAAATTGCGAGTCCTTCATCTACACATTTTGTGGTACTCACTGTTCCCTCTCCAAAATAGTATTGGGTACCATTTTGCGGATATGAGCGACTTTCTTCTCTCTCTATCTCTCTCTCTACTGTTAACATTTTCTCCATCATGATTTTAACAAACAGAAAGACACCGTTCGAATGCAACATCTAGGACAGCTGGAATCACAAAACCTGCCGAATTCCAATGGCTCTTTAACATGTAATTACTGAGTCATGTTTCCACGGGAGCGTACATGCATCATATCACAGATGTGGGTATTTTGTGCTGTAAAACATATTTAATTTTAACCCTAACGGATGCTGTCGACGGTATGCGGTTATAGTCGTGGCTTATTTTTGGACACTATCAATTGTCTCTGGCTAAAAATAAATCTTCAGCGTTTCAGAAGTAGGGTCTGTCCTGTCTGCATGTGTAACGGGTAAAGGAGGAGCTTGCTTCCTTGGGCCTATTGAAAAGAGTCACTCGCAGTCCTGGGATCCGACCTTCTAAATGCTGTGGGCGTTTTAGCCTGAGACGATAGACAGGGTCCAGAATTTCAGTCACGACTCTAATTTAGTTTGATTGTCATATCTCGTAAACTGCTAGGAAGAAGAGACCTTGATATGCCGAGAAAAGGTGATAATGTCATCAAATAAATGGATCGGAGTAAGACGCACTGCCGCCTAATCCATTCAGGTAAGGGCATTGGATGTGAGCTGGAATGCAGTGTAATATTGTATTGTTATTGAGATTATCGTTATCGTCATTATCATTGACATTAATACAGTCGTCATTACAGCCATTACCATAATCAGCATTGGTATTGTTGTGAGTGTCGCTATTAAATCTAATCGTGAATAAAACGGGTTTTCCATCCATTGTCATTTTGTCACTTCCGTTACGCGTTAAAAACAAAACACATATTGCATTGTATTCTGTTGAAATGGCCTATGTGGAACCATCTGGCGGTCATTTTAATAAGTGCGGAGTGTTAATGAGTAGTCTGTGGTTTTGATGTTTTGTTTGCATCACTAAATTTTACTCTTTTTTACGGTTCCCTTCACATCTACTGCCCTCTCTTTTCGGAGGGTGGGAACTGTTAATTATCCACTGCAGTGTAGTGTACCGTTGCTTTTTTGTTCCGCGTTGGTTAATTTCTAGCTTGTATATCAGAATAAAAGAAATATGGTCTCAGTGTCTTGTTTGGTGGGGGGAGGCAGGGAGAAGAAAAATATACCTGGGAATTAATGTACTCTATCAGAATCTTAGGCGAGAGATATGTATTAAGTGGGGTGAAGTGTTTTAATTTCAGAAGTGGTTGCTGGCGGTATGTATTTGTAAGAAGATGTGAGAAGAATCTGGAAAGAAGAAAAGAGTGAAGAGTGACTGCTTCCCGAACAAAAGCGCTGCTCCGAGCTTCGTTTTATGCTCACATTTGAACGCTTTACAGTGTTTTTTTTTTAAGTTGTGATCATAATATCAGTCGACACTTCGAACTGTCATATAACTACAGACCAGGCAAAATTCGGCCTGTGTATGAAACGTGATATAACGCAATGTTCTGTATTGGAAAGAACCCCAATTTCAGGCCTTCAACGGCATGAAAGTTGACGCCATCTCCTTTGTGGTCTCCCAAGATATTGAGATGGTGTGGGACATTTTATAACCTCACAGTTCAGAATTTCACATGTGTTGCTTCATTCAGACAAATATTGGCGGTCCGAAGAATGCAGTGTGTGTGTATAAGCAAGCTGTTCAATCTTAAAATAATCGGTAAATTGAAACTGTGTTAAAGTCGATAACTAAGTGGTAAGGTCGGATCTAGGATTGTTGCCAGTAACATCAGGTGTGCAGATTTTGCTGAAAATGTGACGCTGCATGTCTTTTTACTTGGCTACATGAGTTCCTAGCGTATTGTTGTTGACCCTTGGTCATTGAGAGATTTCAGTATCAAATACTTGAATCAAACGTGTCTTTTATTCTTTAAGGAATTTAAAACTGCCTTGTGGACTGTAGTCATATTACTCGAGCTACTGGGAAGGAAGAAAATGCTGCATCTTAAAAAATAAAAAATATAAGCTGGAATGCTTTGGCGAGAGGAATCTTTTTATGTGTGTGTGTGTGTGTATGTATGTGCGTGTGCGTGCGTGCGTTTTAATGTAACCGTAACTTCGCGGTCAAGCTGTTAGCACTCAGCCTTAGAACGGTTACACTGACTGTCTTTTGAAATTTTCTTAGTCCACAGCGGATTATGGTAAAATGCCTTAAAAAGACAAAACGGCTTTTTAACACAACATTTCCATCTCATCATTCGAACCATCTTGTTTTTGGTCCTGTTATCTGTGTAGAGAAAAACATTTGTTATGTGGAGTACATAACGACATGGGAAGTTAGGGTTTCCTGTACAAGCACAATTTAATCGGATTGATGATTGCATATCGATGGCTGTATTGAGTGAGAAAGGGAATGCATACAGGAATTTAGTTGGTGCAACGTGTTCGAAATGTGAAGTTAGCCATGTGTACGCCGTTAAGGTATGTTGCGCTTTGGAGGTATATCTGTACTCATTTTTAACCTCGGTACTAGGTGGAGCTGAATGTTCAGGTTTACTCTCCGTCCGCTTTACCCCTGAGGAAAGAGTTTCCAGTACTCAATATATAGTAGCCTGTGGGGGGGGGGGGGGGGGGGGGGGACCTCTGTTGGAACACCAAAAAGAACGGGGGGGGGGGATTTTAGGAAGCCAAATTGTGAAAACTGGGGGTGGATTGGGGTTGGTTCGGAATCGTATCCAATAGCAGTCTCTGAACCTCAGGTTCTGCTGCCTTAGTTTTCAGTTCTTTTTTTTTTTTCTTTCTTTTTTTCCAGTTTG
>Ga0131853_10007206_pt1 | contig 20102 bp, 11 predicted proteins | sample TergutLab28metaG_FD_92764 | JGI IMG/M metagenome (GOLD analysis project Ga0131853, IMG submission 92764) | Labiotermes labralis P1 segment gut microbial communities from Petit-Saut dam, French Guiana - Lab288 P1 (version 2) (version 2) | ecosystem: Host-associated > Arthropoda: Insects >... | reverse complement strand
ACAAACATCACAGATGCTGAGATCTCACCATCGTGACATACCCATACCAATCCTGTAAAGCACTACCACCATACTTTCGGATGAAAACCTGATGATGGCCACAATAGGCCGAAACATGTAGTTTACTTCAACCTTTATTAAACAACTTTGTTAGATATTGTTGTGTTATTGACTGATACCCACACCTATTGTTTATATACACACAACGGGTATGGCTCATTTTAGAATCGTAGTGTAGTGTTATTACAGTTGTTAACTTAAGCTCCAGAATTTTCAATACTTATGTAGGCCTAAAAGATATTTCCCTTTTAAAGATGCTGGTTGTAAATGGGTTGTTGTACACATGAATGTACTAAAGAATATTTGCTTCATACAAACAGGCGGAGTCGCATGTGTCGTGCTTACAGGAGAGGCGAAAATCATGCACTTTGATCAGAAAAATTAGGAGGAAGTGATCACTGAGAGATGTAAGCTTACGTAGGTGTATAATATTAAAATGTTTATTACATTTTAAAGTGTAGTGCACTACAGTTGTCTTCTGAGTTTGGTAACGATGCTTCGGGTTCCAGAGACGTTGGACAATTATGGCCAGATGAACGGCGTTTCTAGAGACATAGTTAAGTAAGTAATGTGTAGATGTTCTTCGGCACTGTCTTGCAGAAATGAATCAAATCTTCAGCAATATAATTCGAAATAGTCGAATGTATGTTTCGTGTGTATTTTAGCATTACAGTAAATCTTGAAATTCTACATCGAAGTAAGACCATGGAAACATCTTTTCTGCCTGTAAACACTAATCTAACTCTGTCCCCTAAGTTTAATCTCACTTATCTCCGACTTAGACTGAATTCATATTTTCAAACACATGAAAACTCTTCTGCTTCGCGCATTATTTCCTCAGAATACAGTTTCTTCCTTTTCATAATGTATCGAAGATATCAGCACATTTAACAACGCTGGAAATCATATTATACAGAACTCTAACCTCTAACGTTAGTATGATCAGTACATAATTCTTCGGAAAAATGTCGAGGACAAAGCTTGCGGCATGATATTTGTTGCGACAGGGACTGAACAAATTAGGGATAACCTTAGAGTATGGACTTCGTGGGCTTAAATTTGAACCCAGGGTAACCCAAATACCGAGCAGAAGCGCCGTCCACTCCACTGATGTATTCATTATTATGCTTGTACGTATAAATATTCCTGCTTTGTCTTCGGGATTCGTACAGCCTGTAGGTTTATGTGTTTATTATAACACTTTGTGGCATTTACCTGAACTAAATATATTCACCACAAAGATGGAGGCAAGACATTCCTCCGAACCGTAAATACAAATCCTTGCAAAACACGTTTTAGAGGTCAAGAAGAGTACCTTTCGAGCTACCTCGAAAATTTAATATCTTCGTATTTGTTTGTTGCTTTTTTATTATACTGATCTGTCTCTATACTTCTGGACTTGCTAGTTTCCTGAACATTAAAATTGAAATTCATAATCGCAACAGAAATTTTTATTAGTTTGTAAATTCTATATGTAATCCCGTCTGTTATATGTTTTATGATAAGTGAGGATATACATGTCAATAAATGTCCAACAAGATGCAACCATACACAGTTTATTTTATCTGTAAACTGTGTATGATTTCACCTTGTTGGGCATTTATTCGGGCAGTTTACAGATAAAATAAACTGTGTATTGATGCATCTTGTTGGACATTTATTGACAAAGAATTGCGATGCACGGTCACGTGAACATAAAATAAGTATCTACGTATCGTGCGCCGTTGTAAATAAAGGTAATTGTTCAAACAATTTTCCCTACTTGGTGTTATCTCGCGATGAGCAGGCGGAATTGTAGTTCGTGTACTATACATATATACAGCTGTCATTTCGTTTATGTTGTTACTGTACGTAACGCAAATATCAAAATTATTGTTATCATTGTCTTGTTTTTTCGTATATTCTTTTTATTTTCCATCTTTCACAGAACAGATTTTTTCGAGTTCTTATTCCACGCTTATATATCCTTGTCCTAAGACTGATTTGGTAGAAGAAAGCTCCTGTAATATGCTCAAGGCGCGTCACTAGATGAGGTTCAGGCACTATCGGCACAGTGCCGTTATACTTTTAATATTGCAGTTATGAAAGATCCGGTAATTTGATGGCGTAATAACAGGGTGACTCTTCAGCACTCCAGTCAGTGAGGGGACGCTTTGTGTCCTGCCTGGTGGCGGGATCGAGTAGCAAGTGTGAAAACAAAATAAACTAAAACTAATATTAACAAAACTGAGGTAAAGTTCTGGTGGTTTTATAATTGTAGAATTGTATATAAATTTTAATCAGATGTGTGACTCAGGATGTTTGTACATACATAAATAACTTCAATAAATGAAAGTTTCGAAACACCGATGTGGATGATGCAATATTTTGGAAATTCTTGTAAAGCTGTGGCGAATATACAGTATTTACCGACTTTAAAGAAACTTCTCGATGTTATAACCTCAAATCTTGCATAATAACATGCTATTTATAGGACAATTAATTAGGATCTGGAAGGAGAGTATTAAGGAAATATATGAGAGGATAGTAGAATTAATAATTAATTCAAGACGCAGAAAGTAAGAATTTTTACACGATACTACGACTGTACGAGATTGTAAGGGATGCTTTTTGTGTACATCTGGATACCTTAACAATAGATTGTTCCCATAGAGTTACGTATACACCACGTGTCAATAAATCAAGTATCACATTTCTGCACATATGTAATTCGGGGCTGGTACTGATGTAATACTTGTGTGAGGTATTGCACGTTACACTGTGTCTACTTGTACGAATTGTTTCTGCAGTAAATGCAAACAAGTTACTTAAATTCCAGCACAAAACACTTGAACTATAAAATACCTAAAGATGCCCCTCAGCTTAATGCATCGCCACGCACCAAAGCCATATACGTCAAAGAATGTACGCATATATCTCCACAACTTATTAACATCGGGAGTAGCGGAGGTGAGTGGCCGCAAGTGACACTGTCGAAAGGCTGTTGCACTTGGGAAGAAAAATCGCTCGGTAGCCATCGAATAGAAGGCTGGATGGGCCTCAGTGGCGGTCTCGGCTTTTTATAGAAGAATGATTTTCCGCGCCGGGAATCGAATCGTATTTCGTCTACCATCTAATCTGTGGCTTGGTCACGTTCATTTAATAGTGAATTCGTCTCTTGTCTTTGTTTTGACTGTTAAACTTCAGCTTGTCGGATCTTTCCCTGGCTGTTTCATTCGAGTGTTCTTTGTAACTTATGTCTTTGTTGCTGTACAGGAAAGCTTAGTACTGGCGACGTTTATTGGCTGACTGTTGCTTCAGAAGAAGGTTACGAGGGGTGAGCACAAGAGTGCTAATGGGCAACGTGGTGACGTGAATTTCCCCTGTGGTAACTATACCCTATCTCCTTCCTACCAACTTACAGCAGAGACATGTTAGAAATATCTTTTGCCTTATATCATTAAAAGGAGGTGTTAAATTAAACATGACCTGGTTTAAAGCGTGTATTATTATTTAAGAACATCTTGATTAGCTACGTGATTTAGATTTTACAGCGTAGCTAGCATTGAACAGTATAATTCTAGCTGCGCACTGCACCGCATACAGCAAAAACTCTGAGAAAGTCTACGTCGGTCATAGGTGTTGTGGAAATATGCGAATACTAGACATAAAAATTACAGATATTACAAATGAAGGGTGTTCCATTGCAAGACGGTCCTTTGTGAGGAAACGGTATAAACAGAGAATGAATTCATATAAATTAAATGTCTTCGTTCCTGCTACTGACCCAAGAAAGAAGCAATTACAATACGAGTAAAGGTAGGCCTACTCTTGTGTACCCTATGAAGGTATGTGGGGGGGGGGGGGTTGGAAGTGGAAGTACAACTCAACCCATTCTTAGCCTAGGCTATAGATAGAAGAAATTGTCAGCTTCACGCTGCCATCACTTTGCTCAACCCCCACTACACAGTGTAAGACCCGCGGGCCGGTTTGGCTACTTTGAAGAAGAGAGAAATTCGTTGTCCCTGCAAGGAATCGCAACCCATCCAAAGCCAGATTAATCTAGCCAACATCCTCATGCCCTCGTTCTTTAAGCCCCGTTTTAATAAGTACTACATTCTGATCCACATTACGTCTCTAAAACTCTTACATTCCGTGTATACTCTGTCATGTGTGTTTTTCGTACCACTACCTGTTTTCATCAGTAATAATTGTTTGCGAATTTCACAATGTGGAATTGCCATTTTTGCATTTTCTCCAGCCCAATGATATTTCCTGTCTCTTTTGTGTTAGAATATTCTCCGAAAGCCCCAGATTTTATTGTTCGAGCTTCTCTATAATGATACGTAACGAACATCAACTAATGCGGTACGCCTGTCATGAAAGTATATGAATGGATTGCCATAGTTTTCCAAGGTCTCAAAAATAATTCTCAAAGCCACCTTTGCACTCTTCAACATTTCAGTCAGACGCCGCATCATGATCGAAGACGACGCTTGCTGACAGCGCCACTGTCGGTCGAGGACATAAAAACTGTTGTCTTACTCTGCATCTATAGGCTTATTATGCTTGTGTGTGTCACATCTGCTTTATGTTCTTTCCGCTAGCTAGGAAGGAAGAAAATATGATATGTGATATTATATTTGATGATATGATACGATATGATATATGATATATATGATAGATAGATATGATATATTTGTTAACTGCAGTTGGGTAGCCACCCGGTGGCAGTAGTAGAGTAAACAATCACACAAACAATGCACAGAACGACACAAAATAAACAATACATAGAACAACACAAAAATTTTGGAAGAATGCGGGCCGTGCCCCGTCTTTGCGGGGTTTACCCTGGCATTTGCATTACAACTGAGGAAAAAGCACGGAAAAACTTCAGTCAGGGGAGCCGAAGAGTTCCAGTTGGCACGATGAAGATACATAAATAGACATGACAATAAAAATACATAAATTACAATAATAAACAGGAATATTGCGAATTCAGTAGTAGTCGCATTCGTACACGAATTCTTGACTGCAACAGGCTTAATAATTGCTGAACGAACAAAGCAGATAAAAAATACGATATTTTTGGTCCCAAAACGACAACCAAAATTACGTTTTATGTAATTATGACATATGACAAGAGAATTAAAAGCCCACTGACACTTGTCCTTCCATCTGCTTCCTTCTGGTGGTTTGGTTACCGAGGCTAGAAAAGTAATGAGCAGAGACACGACAACAGGAAAATAAATGACGCTGCATTGCTGCTGCAACTGTATTTCGGTTTCTACTGAGAAATGAACATCACTTCTTCCTTTCTATCACATTGTTTCTTCCTGTTGTAGCTGTGAGAGTGAGACTAGTATGTATCCTTTGAAAGTGTTGAGAAAGGGGTGGTTGTTCCCATCATAAAAATAAACCCTTTCTTCCAGGACACAATTCACCACCTTCGCCTTCACCCTAATGTGGTTTGTACAACAGTGTATTATAAACCCAAATTAAATCGAATTTAAATTTTAAATACCACAAATTATCACTGAGGAACTTGCATTTCTTAACCCCCTGGCCCCACAAATTTTCCAGTACTACTATATAATCCCGGTACCGCGGTAGCACAGTGGTTAAGGAGCTGTGATACAAATCGGAAGGTCGCTGATTCGATCCCAGCTGGTGTCTGGATTTTTTATTGACATAAAATCCTTCCGATCGCACTATGGCCCTGGGGTCAACTCAGCCTCTAACAGAAATGAGTACCAGGAGTATTTCATGGGGGTAAAGGCGGCCGGTGCGTAAGGCTGACAACCTACCACCATTCTGTGCCGTTGTCACGAAATCTAGGAACCGTAACTTCCTGGAACCCTCTGGGCCTGTCCAGGCCTGTAACGGGACTGCTTTACCTTTTACTATATAATCCAAATCAGATATATTTTGTCAGTATTTCAGACTTTTTTTGTTGTAATTCTGTCGATTTTGCGCAGAAATGTGTTTTATTGGCTTCTCCAATCCAGTTCTTTGAACAGGTGAGAAATGTAGAAACTTGTACGATTTGTGTTCTCCAGCAGAAACTACGTCACGACGGATGATCTGTGCAGAATATGTGGTACGCAGTAGCAAATAAGAAAGGCGTCAGGTTTCCGTAAGCTTAGGAGATCTTATATTTTATTGTAAACTGTCCTCAACCCAAAGTTTAAGGATGGCTTTACATGTCAGGCCCAAATGAATAGATTTTAACTTTTCTTTTTAATTTTGAAGACGGAGGAAAATCCTACCCCCTGAAACTTATCGTTTGATTTTGTTTTTATTTTAAACACGAGCAGATGTACGAACTCCATAAAGTACATAAACAAATAGGATAGTGCAGTCATTATTTTAGTCGTAAAATCTGAAGTCAGAAGATCACTTGTGATTCACAAGCTGAGATGTGAGAATAATAAAGTAGATCGTAGGAAATAGGGCGTGAGGGTAAACATTGATTCCTTTTTGCTCCGATAGCGTATAAAGTTGGTCTATTGTGAATGCGGTAAAGTATTTCGGGTTTTGTAAGAGACGGGAAGTTCATTGACTTGATAGACTAATATCAGCTTCTGTGTACCACAAAGTTCTGTACTTTCCTTATCTGGAGATTGTCTCCTCCTTCCCCTTCCGATCTGCGCTGTTACGATAACGAGACTCGCTTGACATATTATGGCTGCATAATTATTCGAGACACTACACCGTACACTACAAGTTAAGCTCATAGGCTAATTTTTCTTTCTGGCTTGAGAAAACCGTTCTTCAGAGCCCGGATATAAATGCAAAAATTTGTCCAACACCGCTGAGATATACATATAACCTCGTATACAAGTTTTGTTGTTGATATAATTTCTTCCTGTTCTCGAAAACAACCTTAGGTTACGATCCATTTTTCTCAAGATTCGGCGGGAGGGAAGGAGAAGATGGAGAGACTTAGCTTACATGAAAAGTTTGCAGAAAGAAGCACAAACCAAACTAAAGCCGTACATATATCCGGTTGATATAAATTATTACCCAAGGATATGTGTTACTGATGCTATGTATACGGATGGGTATTGGGTCTGGTGTAATGGTTGCCAGCAGAATGTAATAAAATATTACACTTTTATCTTATTTGTAACATAGACTGTTTGTTTGTTTCCCTACAGAAATGTCGCCCTCTTTTATTTTTATGCGCCCTTCGTCTGAGCTCAAAATTTAAGCCTCAAATAAACAATAGAACTTTTGTAGGTATAGGTGTCTACATTTTATGTTCACCCATAGAAATTCTGTGTTGCATATCATGGCATTTTCTTATCCTGGTTTATACAAGTGAGTAATAATTTGGCTGTGCTGTAAGCTTATTACGTTTGGTACCGTAGCTTAAAATGTGATAGTTGTCATGAATATGAAAAATGATTAATTTGCAGTACGTATTACTTCAACTTATAGTTTTCAGGGTACATATGTGTATATGTGTATATGTGATTATATGGGCTGTAATCCTATTAAGTCACGGCACGTGTAATCCTGCCATAAATACTGACTATGAGTATTCGCTTATAACACAATGGTGGGCTTTTCCGTTCTTCCGAATTCTTACAGAATTACCGATTAACTAACTAGTAATTCGTCTGTTATATTGGTCTGGATAATAAATAGTAATTCGTCATGTAGTGAATAAATATGTCACATTTTATGTAACTCAAATTTACGCCACTTGTCCGTACCATGAACCCGATAAGTCCAGTGTACACCCTGTCACCCTATTTCAGGTCCGTTTTATACAGTGTTAACCTGTCATCTAAGCTTAGGTCTTTCGAGCTTTTCCTCCCTGCATGTTTTCTACCTACAGTCGTGTGTTACTGTCTTTTTTCCCCTGCGTGCCACGTACGCTACCCATATCATATACTTAGTTTGATCAGTCCGTGATATCTGTGTGGCTGTCTTAACGTTCTTCGTACTGCTCAAGTCCAGTGATATAAAGCACTAGATACTGAGGTGTATAAATGTCTGCAATACTCATATGATTTGCACTTCAAAGCTCCGTTAGAATTCCCTTTAATTCTAAATGTTTATTTCTACGGAATCTGTAGAATGGCCTGCGACTGTAGAGCGACTGATATAAATAGAAAGGGGTGACATTCATTCTCAAGAAAGTCCAGTTTTTGTTATGTTGGCCACCTCGTCCAGACCGGATCTGGAATCCAACCGGCCTCATATTTGGTGGATATTGGAAAATCTTCTTTAAGGTGTAAAGCAAGCGGAGCCTGAAACTTGCCGTTTAAATCTTCTAGTGCCTATGTCAATTAATTTTATGTGATATTTATTTATTCCTATGCGCTTCCGAGGCATAATGTTTAGGCAAACTTACATTTACACAGTTCACTTGAACACTGATTTTCATTAGATCTTTCATAAATGAAAATCCGGCTGGTTTTATCCACTTTAATGTATCTCGTGCTGTTTGATCCTTTGTTCAAAACTCTATTTTTGGTCGCAGGCACCTACGTTTCTCACAATCCAATTACCCCTACATCCTCTGATAAATAAAAATTATAATTAGAGGAACAACAGATTTGCTAGTGTAAGATTTTAAAATAACTCATGCGAGAAAATTAATTAACTTTGTAAATTATTTTCTTTTTAGTTATCATGCGGCATACTCTGGTATTTCGTTATCAACCATTTGGGGAAAACTGCTGCGTCCGTCTTTATTTGTTTATTCACTCGTTCAGTAAGCATACTGATTTTTTCAGTTTCGAGGTATTTAAGCGACACAAATTTTAACTTCAGGCAATCTGTTATCCCACGGACCAATCAGTAGTCGGACACGCAGCTGCCGGCGACTTCCAGACCAGACGAGATACTAATAGGCTGGGCGACAGCCACAGTGCCCTGACATGGCTTTCCCCGTCAGTGGTTGGGACTCTTAGTTGCGGCTGAGCCACCAGAGTAACATACAGTATTTTTAAGAGTGTTCACATAAGCCACAACAGTGCCTAGTGTGTTTGATGTGGAAATATTCATAGTAGAGCCGGCCTGTAAGGTCAGAGCTGCATGTGTCCTGCCAACCCTCCAGCGTGTCTGTGGCTCGTCCACAGTGTCGTATATGAAGCCAGGCTTGTATTTGCATTGTTAATTGATGGCGATCTGCTTGTATTTATTCGTACATCTGTTTGTTGTAAATGCCTCCTTCGCAAGATTGCAGAAACTTTATTGTTATTTTACTTAATTACACATCACATGCGACGTGCACGAGAAGTGGATGTGGATTTCCACATATTCTCACCCTCGGCACTAGATTCAGCTAATAGTTACATCTATTCAGCAGGCTTTACTACCAAAAAAATGACCGGCGATAGCCATTGGCTACAACGCTGGATGGGCCTTCTGCAATGTTGGAAGTTGTGGTAAAGAGAGGCCCTCTGACACTGGTGGAATAAACTGAGATATTCCTATGTATAGTTTATGTGACATTTCTCCTAAAGTTGTGTGAATATCTGCTTATTAATATGTGTGTAACATAGTGGGAATGACAAACTTCAAATATCACTTTTGTATGTCGGTCGCAGCAAAGATGGGTGTTGAAGGAAACGAGTAAAATATGTCGCACAGCTGACATGAGACAGTCTTATATTCACATATCAGTCTCAGGCTCTATTGCCTTGCAGCTTGGGGTACTGTATTGTATCTGACAGGAATATTATATCGAGGAAACATAAAAAGCAATGGCACGCCTGAGTAATATTTAGTTCTATGGAAGAAATTGATATTCATGTGCCTGAATATTTCCTCAGAGTAACATCGTGTTCTGGTACATTCCCCATCTCTCAGAGGCACAATGTAACGGCACTTCTCCTTCTTTCCATCAATTGTCACGTAGTTCTTCCTTTTGAATTTCACTTATTTTTTATATTTGTAGTTCCGCGCAACGTAATTCTAGGTTGAAGAAGCCCAACAAGATGCAGCTGTATGCAGATATTTATTTACTGCTAAATTACTCTACGTGTTTCGGGCGTCCATCGCACCCATCATCAGGAGTACATAAAACTGTAGTTGCTGCCTCTGGTACAGATCATACTATCTGGGAAGCAACAGTTTTATGTACTCCTGATGATGGGTGCGATGAACGCCCGAAACATTTAAAGAAATTTAGCAGTAAATAAATATCTACATACAGTTGCATCTTGTTGAGTTTCTTCAAACTAACCTTCACTTATTTTGTTCTTTAAAAACAGCTAATAGAGTAAATTAACAAAATAAATCTTTATTCTTAATTATGTAGTGTACAAACCCCGGCCACTGATTTTTGTAAGGTGGCAACTAATATTTGTAGATTCTCAGAAAGGAAGTTGCTTCACCTCATCCTTCTGACCCTTAGAATTTTACAGTAGCTTATTTATCTTAGTAATTAACCAACTTGATGCACAAAATTTTTGTTTCACAATAAGTTTTATTTCATGCCTCTACATGTTTCGAGCACCATGTGCTCATCATCAGGAGGTCAAAATTGTATTATACAGCCTCTGGTATCATCGCACCTATAGGTGGTCGGGACGGCCTTCGTTGTCCTCCCTCCTGGGCATGGCAGGAGTGTAACCGACTTCTGAGGTTGGGACGCCCAAGAGGCGCAGTTACGTTGTCCCGATGATGTGAGTGGTAATATAGGAGGATGTAGTGCCAGGAGGGCCCTTAAACCTAAATTCTACTAATCTACCCAGACCATGGTCACCGCGGAAATCCTCCCTTTCAGGGAAATTTCCCACGGTAGAACCGGGAATCGAACCCGGGACCTCATGATTAGTAGTCAGAGACTCTGACCACTAGACCACGAGGCTGGTTGGATTTAGTGGGAAGTTGATGTAAGTTTCTTACAGAGTTATTTGTGGTGACATTTCTTCGTGCTTGCCATGCCTTTTCCATTGCTGTTCGCCAAAGAACTGAACCTTCATCGTACACAAACTCCTGTAAATGTCTGTAATAAGTACAGTAATCACGGGGCTGAAAATATCGTAAAGAAAAGCGAACACGTTTGTCGTGTTTTTGTGCATGATAATTGCGTCCCTAAAACTGTAAACAGAACTATAAACCGGTGCATTTACACGGCATTACAGTGACGCGGGGGGTGGCTGCTATTTCATGTCGATTTGTTCTTGTTCGGTGTACTGGCGTGCTGATGGATTGTCCTCCCTGCATGCTTGTTTTTATGTCCCCGGATGCCTGTCCTACTCCGTTAATGTATTGCTTCAGACATTATACAAACATGTCTCCAATACAAATTAAGTTACACAAAGAAAATATGCACATGATATACATGTTTTACAGTCCGTTAGATCTGATAATATTGTTATTGCTTTTTTTAAAGCACGTCTTTAAGAAATTAAAATGGCATTTGGTGGAATGAAAATATTTTAATGGGCTCAGAAAAGGAACCGTACTCGTGAAGAAAGATTTCCTTAGGAAAATTAAAATACTTCTTCGAAATGTCAGTTTGTCTTCTTACCTTATTCTGCTGCACTTAGTACAGATGTGCCATCAAGAAGCGGTTGTACTGAAGTTGGATAAATGTAAAAGAGAAGGTAGAGTTTTCCCTTTCCTTGCCATAAAGACATATAGCGGCAGAGGAGTATAGCTCCACTCGTTCTTAATCCCGGTGCTGGAGGGAGGTGAGTGGACAACTTAACTCCCCGGCCGCTTTATTCTCGGGAAGGGACCCCGGTAGACATCGAATAGGAAGTTGGGTGGACCCTAGAGTCGATATCAGCGTTTTGGAGAGGGGAAAAATTCTCTTATTCCTACTCGTATTCGAAACAAGACCTGACACAACACTACACTACCGGGCCCCCAGGATAAATGTAATCCAGGATATTTAAAATTCTGAATATTTTCTGGTCTTATTTGCTGCATGTGACACTTATCTTGACGTCCGGGGAAATCTGATCAGTGTCAGCTGCAACTGTCATGGTAATCAGGCAGCTTTTGAGCTCAGTTCGACTGTCCCAGACTAGGCAAAGTTCCGGATGAATTCGGAACTGCTCAGTGACGTTAGGGTAAGCTGGGGTTATGAACCCGGCCGGCAATAAGAAGTACCTGGTGCCTCCAGTTAATTACTGAAGAAACTGAACTGTTTTTGTAGAAGGGTGGTATATATTCTGTTGCGATCTTGTCTGTGTTGTGGGATTTGTGGTTCTCATCGAGACGACTGAAAATTATCTTCGTGGATGTGACGCCATATAGACTTGTAGAATATTACCGACTTATAAGAGGGTTCTACTACCTCAATCATCTACCCTGATAATAAATACAGCAAGACGCTACGAAACGTCTGTATATTTACGTAAGATTAGACCTAAGTTGTGTCACATTCAAGAAGACATGTAGACTTCTGGGCTTCCGTTTTGAAGTATGCACTGACCATGACTAGCAATGCAGCGATTTTAAATTGATTGATGTTTATAATTACGCAGAGAATATAGTGGTGGACTCGTAGAATTTAGTGCTCTGTGTACGGAGGATTTGCAGTTCAGTGGATTGTTAGTATAACAGATTTGTCACCTGAAGCATTTCCCCGAAAATCCGTATATTTCAGACGTTTTTGGTAATAGCGCCACTTAATCAGCAGTACACTGCACCCGTAATGAATTGCCGGCAAGTAAGGAAAATATGCCTCTATGTTTGCATCGTGTCATTACTGCACTCCTAAAGGAGTTTCAGCTCGTAAAGCAGTCTGTGCTTACAATTTCGTCTCTGCTATAAACCCCTTTGTGATATGGTGGTAGGTATTAGGTACTTTATTTCAAAACCAAAATATCCAACCTGTCATATCAAACTCAAAACCTTCCCCTTTTAACCCTTTCCACCTCTGTTTGAAACAAGTGTTGGGAGGAGTGGGGGTGGGGGCTGTACTACATTAGAACACCTGGTGCACCATAACATTATTACCGAAAACTTGTTACATGGCTTACACCAGTCGTACTTTGGCACAATGGCTGTCTCATTTGCTCCTAGCTTCCTTTTCATCTCACCGTCTCTCTAAAGCCAGGCTGTACTAGCGGTATTGGAGTCAACATCGATTGATTTATAAGCAGAATGCATCTCATAAATCTTCTGCTAGCTGCCACCGCAACTACCATCCAGGCTGTGACAAAACACAAATTGTAATTGCTGCTAGACATGAATTTAATTGCACACGCTTTCCCACGGTATAGCTGGTGTTGGGAAGGGTGATAGGGTGTTTAGAGAGTTGTGTGCGGGGGTAGATGACGATACATGAATTCTGACATATTTGTCCATATAGTGTTTGTGTTTCTAGACCTTGCAGAGTTAATTATGGTACTGTGAGTGGGCTAGGAGCGTAGGACCTTAGGATTTTACCATTCTTTGGTACTCCTGAATAAAGGTAAAGAAAAACGATCCCGGCCGACCCAAACAAGCATCACGCTTTGAGGGCGTGTGAGGAAGTGGAGGGCTAAATTCATTTTTTCAATAACTTAAGGCACTAGGTGGAGGAGAAATACGTTACAGTCGACATTGCTTTGATCACAGGAACGTCGTGAAGCCTAGAAGGGCAATGGGCAAATCAAACAAAACTGTAAGAATTTGGTTAAAATATTATGCGTTATTCAGCTACGTTATTGCAATCGTTTTCTTAGGAACGCTAAAGGAATTACGAAGAAAACAACGTTTTATAGTCCCAACTCGTATAGGGAATTGTGGAAGCTCTCTGTCCTTGTCTCGGACCCCATTTCCTCCCCCGTGGCAGGTCTTATAAAGTACAGCATCTTCAGCTGACACCTGTCTTCGTTCCCTTTTCGCAGCTTCCCAAAGGACTAATTGAAACCACGACAGGGAGCTTGAAGCCTCGCCCTACATCATGAGGAAATTGATTTCAATCCAAGTAACCTTTCTGCGCGAAACTTGTTACAACTAGTAGATTCGTACGCACATAGTACACTCTAAGTTTACAAGCTATAATTGTTTCGTAGAATTACATATTAAATACGAGCTTGGCTTATTCGAATTATAGTTGATTTGCTTCTTTAGGCGCATTCGCCAATTTGCGAGAAGCGACTGTTAGCTTCGTCATGTCTGACTGCCCTTCTGTCCACGTGTCCGGGCGTCCGTCCGCATGCAGTAACTCGGCTGCCACTGGACAGATTTTATGGAATTTTGTATTTGAGAAAATTCAAGTTTCTTTATAACGATACAACAACAATGGACACTTTATAACGTGACAACAACAATGGACACTTTATACGAAGACCAATATTTTTTTTTGATCGTAGGGTGAAGAGAGATAAACCAACAAGATGCAACTAATCCGATGTTTATGATCAAACTTCTATCTCAACATTTTTCGGGCATCATTATGCCCATCATCCGGAGAACAGTAACCTTCACACAGTATACACAGCTTACGACCCAGCTCCACACAACCATAGCCAGCGCAACCAGTGCAGAACACCATATGCAGTAATACTCTGTCTTGTTCTCCTGATGATGGGCATAATGATGCCCGAGACATGTTGAGATAGAAGTTTGATAATAAACATCGGATTATTAGCATGTTGTTGGTTTATCTCTCTTCACCCTACGTTCCATGAAACACGGTCACAAGAACCTAACAAATATTTTTGATCATATCTCGCTCATTTCTTCTTCATCATCATCTTCCTCCATGGATTAGGTCGTTTGACCTGTTCCGGCATCGACGCATTGCCATCGTTTCCTGGGGCGTCGACGATCTCTTCTTCCTCGAGGTTTGTAGTTGAGGGCGTGTTTCGGGAGTCTGGTGTTGTCCATTCTTTCAAGATGGTTGATCCAGTTTTGTTTGTATTTGAGTCTCGCGTCTTGTATTTCTTCTTAAAATGACAAACGTTTCAGACACAATTTATAGAGAAAATCAAATCACACATTTTATGTTCGATAATTTTTTTTCCCCCTGAAAATCGTGCCGTTTATAAGATAGTGTAGAAAAATATTGTAGAACCGGGCAGGCCAAAGCTGACAGGGTGGCGCATGCGCTTTGCATGCCGGATACCTAAGCCTACAAACACTCAGAATATGTAATACTTACTGTTTTTCCACAGCAATAGGGGTTGCACGAACATACCTGAATTTTACGTTGTGAGTACATTGTCTGGCTTGTCTCATATTATGGATATTGTTTAATATAATTGTGTTAAGAATTGTGAGTGTGGTGTAGGATTTCATTCATGAAGTAATCGAAGAAGTGGCTGAGTTCAGCGGGAAGGTCGTAGACACACTGCAAGGTACACTCCAGAGCATATTACTTGTTATAATTAAATATTACCCAGCACATCTAAGTTAAGGCCACGCAATAGTAGAGAGAGTAGGTAGTGATTGCCTTCTCCTGCATGGAGTTCGGCGACCAGGAAATGCGTTCTGGTAAAAAGAACCCGCGGCAGTTTCATCGCTGCACGCACCGCCAGACATCCACCAGAGTGTACTCGGCACACTACAACCACTGGGCTCGCACAACATTTTCACATGACGCTGCATATTGAGCAACGTCATGTTTAAACATAAGAGGGGAGGATCTGGTGGAGGGAACCTTGCATGTCGGGTACACGCGCTGCACTTGCCTGGTGCTTATCTTTGTACAGGAAATGGGCCAGAGTTAGAAATCGAAGCACCCAAGGACCCGTGTTTACACAGAATTTTGTTTGCCGTAAATATTCCCCTATATTGACGCCGTGTATTTTAGCATTACCGTGTATGTGTGTCTATGTCTGTGTGCTCACCCCTGCCTGCCCACACATTCTACCTACAACGCTACGTTTGTTGGATTTGAGTTCCCAGCGCCATCCGCAGCAGAATACAGAAATAAAGGGCGGTATTGGAAAGGATTTCTGTCTGCAGAAGTAAGGGTATTTAGAAATGTGGACATTTAATAAAATACAGTACTTCAATTCCTCCTGTGCAGAAAGATCTGTACAAGAGCCATGTAGGTCTCTTCTATTCTGTATCTAAACTAATTAGCTCTAAGATGTATACTGATTACGTTTTCTAAAACCTGATTATGCCTACGATCAAAATACGTTGTGAAACCTGTTAGTGTCTTAAGGACTAAGGATGTCCGAGAATGCGGGAAAGTGAAGAGAAAGTTATAACACTAATCAGGTTGAAGTAACGGAGAAGTGGAACTATTGGGAAACGAGAAAATTCTTATTCTGTAGAGTGGCTAACGCAGGTTTCATTCAGTGACCGGAACACGCAAAAAAGTCATAAATACATGGCAAGGAAGCGAAGCCAGGATGTCTTAGTGTAGTGACTAGGCTGGACGATATGGTATTCGAATCCCGACAAGAGCAAGATATTTTTCTTTCCACCAGAACGTCCAAACTGTCTCCAAAGTCCATCCAGCCTCCTATTCAGTAGGTACCTGGTTTTTTCTCCCCGCGGGTAAAGCGGCCGGTGCCTGATGTTAACCACTAATCTTTAACTAGGTTTTGTGGACCAGACAGGGACAACTTTACCTAAACCGCCATGAACACAGTAATTGAAAACAAATATTCGCTCACTTTGTGAAGGGATTCCTTTCCGTTTGTGGAATCGGAAATTTATGTAGTTCACAAGAGCCATCCACTGAATCCTTAATCCTATCACGAATAAGTCGACTTGCTTCCAAGCTGCTTCTTCAAAACACTTTTAACATTATCCTAACATCTACGAATAGGTCAATCTGATGGGCTCTCCCTTGGTTTTCGCAATATTCTTGAACGGCATGTCCCTTCTTCGTCTTTCCGTAGGTGCAAACAACAGCTCTCATCTCATGATGTGACGCCCTAATAACAGGCATTCAGTGAAGAGTACGAATTTCAAAAGTCGTAAAGGACGACTGGGGAGACCTAGAAGCTGATGGATGGATAATAATAAAGTCAGTCTTAAATAAGTAGTTTTAGAGAATGTGAACTGGATTCATGGAGCTGAGGACAGGGGCCAGTGGCAAACCTTTGTAATCGCATTTGTCTTGACACGCCTTTGGGTTCCGTAAAATTCAACAAACTATTTACAGTGGTATGAGTTGTCAAGTATTCCTGGCGGCGGCGGGGGAGGGAGGGGACCAAATGACCGCATTCTGTGATGTTACACTTTATAGGATAAAACACTTTTTTTTAGGCATTTGATGACTCCATTCTTAAGGTGAAGTTCCTAACATTACCAGGTAATCAGAGTGTTAGGTTAGTTAATGTACTTCATGTCCCGTTCTCACCAGTGTTCGTAAAGGGCGAGATTAACTATTTTGTAATTACATGCGTGTGAAAGGAAAATTGTCTTTTATGAGTATTTAATAATAAGTTCGCTAGGTTCAATTGTATGCTTAGCTAATTCTTTCGAAAACTGACTTCCGATTTCTGATGAATTAAACTAAGTTTTCTCTTTGTAAACTGAGAATTTATACTAAATTTGCCCCGAACAACATTTGGGTTTAGTATTTTTATCTTTGCACCGTGCATTCTGCAGTTTATTTAATTACACACACCAACACATGCGCATACATATATATTATTTAAGAAGACTAAAATGTATATGAAAGCACTTAAAACGCTCCTACATGTTTCGATCACACGATCATCCTCACGGAGCACACACTGCTTCTTGCTAAAGTTATAATTTAAAACATTCAGTGAATTACTTTGTTATGATAACTTTGGTGCTGTGGCAGCATGCTGCCACAGCACCAAAGTTATCATAACAAAGTAAGGTATTTTATTGTCAGTGAACGTCGTTAGCTGTATATCAGCACCACAAGAGGAAAATAATTTCAGTTTGGCCTGTAAGCAATTTGTGGTATCAGATTATTTTGTTGAATATTATGCATCCCGAAGTGAGTAGCTAAAAATACAGTTATTTTGTTACCGTCCTTATAACTGTAGTGGAGTGTACTGGTTAACAGTGTCACACAGGGAATGGCTGCGTCGTTAACGATACAAGTCGTCATCAGGACATCAGATTACCAAACTGATGAAAACCCAATTTCTGTATTTGAGCATTTACATTTTTGTAAAACTGATGGCCAGATGATGACCGATATGGTTGAACCATATCGTCATTCTTCATGTGATATTGTAACTAGAACGACACAAGAAACTTTTGAGGACGGTAATATAATCACTAAAAAGTGGTATCAAAATTTGAATCTATCTGTGTGCCTGGTATTCTATTTATTTAAATTTTTATTCCTGTCGTCGGGTCAGACTATGTCCCTGAGGAAATGCGATCTCTTTTGAACCCACTGTACCTTCCCCCAGCAGAGGCCAGTCCATTTGGGGATTTGGAGCGGTGCTTGGGGGAGGTGTTCGGTTTGCCCCCTTAGTATCATTCCACCAATGTCTCAGACTCATTCTTTCATTGCCATAACCACATAAACTTAGCAGTTGACTTGATCATTTTAATAGTAGGCTAAGAAGCTCTACGAATGCTTTGGGTTTCTCCTGTCTTTATTTTATCAATGCTCCATACTCATACGTTTATCTGCCACAGACACGGTACAGTCTCCGCAACTGGCAGCGTCTTCAAATACAACAATTCTATCTCTGCCTCTCCTAACATCCCCTAAATTACATGTGAATGCTTATGGATCATTCATGGAGTAAGACCTGAGAACGAAATACTCCGAAATACTGAAGTACTCGGAGAAAAATCCCTGTTAGAGTGCCGCTTTGTCCACCACATATCTCAGGTAGACTAAGCTGGGATTGAACTTGGACCTCCGCGTTAATACCTAGCATTAAATGGGATATGAGTTTGTGCCAGTTCTAATTAATTACTGCACTATGCATCTGACAGGCACCCTCTGTCCGGTTCACAGGGTCAGAGCGTTTCGGAGATGTTTACACAAATTGGACTTTGCTGAAAGTAATTTCATTAAACAAGAACCCACCGATACATTCCGATAGACGCTCACCTAGCCGTGAAATATCCGCTGTTTATAATTCCAGAAGTTTCACTACTGTGCTACAAGAGCTTACTTGTGGATCCTAATATTTATTCAGATGAATTTGTTCAATATACACACTTTCTCTTTCATTAGAGACATTTAAATATTATGTCCACAAACGGACTTATCCTGTCATGTTTCCCAAACAAATTTGTTACCATTTGTTTTTATTTATCCCATTCATGTTTCTACAAGTGTCGCCCACAGTATTTTAATAGTACTCAATGTGTAGAATCCTACATATTTTTTAGTTTCTTATTACTGTATTTTCTCCATATCCTGTCAGTTCATTTCTCTGTAGTTCACATATTTTCCACTACTGTTCTTTCAATCATCAAAATTATGTTACAGTTCCGTCACAGAATTTCAGTCCTCAGCTCTTTAGCAGATATTAGTTACACCTAAAGCGCTAGCTTTAGGGACATGGATTACTCAGAATGTGAGATCAATTTTACTCATTGGATCCAAGTAGCAAAGTGTTAACCGTGTACTGACATTCAAATTATAGATCGATCTTGCCCCAAAACGCGTTTCTTTAATTTTCTTCAATTTCTCTTTCCTGTATGGAATATTGTTTTGCAAACTTACGAAACAAAACTTCGCCCGCGAAATTAAGATCTTTCGACACATAAATATTACTTTTTAAAAGTATCACGGATGTTCGACCTAAGTCTTATTCTTATAGCAGAGAGATAATATGTCTTAAAACCAACACATGTGCAGCTTTTGTTAGTGCAATTAGTCGTATAAAAGTTTTGCATTACAGTTCTTGTCTGTAATCAGTTCCGACAACTTTTAATAGACTGTTTATATCAATTTAATTTTCATTTTTCTGCATATGGGGACCAATAGTACGGACTGCTAAAACCACAAAATGCACAATACTTTGGTCAGAAAGAGTGATGTTAATAGAACACATTTCAAGTACTGGACCCAGCTGAATCTTAAACCTTTTGTAAGGATATGAACTGTAACGATCTCGTTTTACATTCATTGTTCCGTGCATCATTGTAATTGTTTAAAAAATAACCAACACGATGTCACTTGTGGACTATCCTTTATTTTCGTGGGTAGTCGTCATTCACTCTCTACATGTTTCGAGCTT
>Ga0131853_10007204_pt1 | contig 20103 bp, 8 predicted proteins | sample TergutLab28metaG_FD_92764 | JGI IMG/M metagenome (GOLD analysis project Ga0131853, IMG submission 92764) | Labiotermes labralis P1 segment gut microbial communities from Petit-Saut dam, French Guiana - Lab288 P1 (version 2) (version 2) | ecosystem: Host-associated > Arthropoda: Insects >... | reverse complement strand
TTACAGCTGCTCGCGCCAACGCTTCTTCGGTCTTCCAACTGTTCTCCTTCCTTGTGGTCTGTAGTGGTATGATTTCAAAGGGATTCGGTTTTGTGGCATTCTTTGCAAGTGTGAAAGCCAGTTCCGTCTGTATTCATCTATCTTGTCTATTATGCTTGTAATTCGTATTTCGCGGCGTATGTAGTTATTTGTTTTGTGGTCATAAAGGGTGTAGACTGCCAGAGGTCTCAGTAACTTCATTTCTGCCGCTTCAATTCTTCGTCTTTGTAAGGCTGTTAGAGTGCAACTTTCTGACCCATATAAAAATCTAGGTAAAACTAGAGTTTTATATTTTAAAAATAGTTTCCGTTCTCACTTTCTTAAAAATAGTTCTCTTAATTATAGTACCTATTAATTGTAAAAATTAAAATTACGATACAATAATATATTTAAAGCAATATATGTTTTATCCCACAGCCCTTGTAATAACACATTATTCTTCGGTTTTTGATGGAGCCTAGATCCGATTTTTTTACGTGTTCAATGTACTCCATGAATGCACGTACTGTAGACAGAGTGAGGTGAAATTTTATATTGGGGACTTTTATAAAATTCTCTCAAGAGAGAATTTTATAAAAGTACCCAATACGAAATTTTTTTAAATCAGGTAAAGTATCGGGAACTTTACATGAAGACCTAAGTACCCTTTATTGTTGCCAGTGATTTTAAACCGCCCTGAAATCTCTAACTTAGAGGGAAACGGTACCAGGATGTTAATGTAGTCAAGGAGGTATAAGCATTACGTGAAGAAGCCTCGTTACGCTACATTTCACCTACATTGTATTATTAATACCTTATATTTATTCGCAAGATTGCAGGCAGGAAGTTTAAGGTCACACATTCTTACATTTTTAGTCAAAATAGATTTTTGTACTTACTCGTACAAACCCACGGAGCAAGGTCACCTTTAGAACTTTAATGATAGCTCAGCTACCAGAAATTTCCCCATCATTCTCAGCGTGCCTTGTTATTTTTCTTAGTTCCACCAGACACATGTCGACAGGTGCTACCATCCAAGCTAGGCCACTTCTTTATGAGTCCTTTACAATTCATTTTTCACTTACGGCCTTACCATTCGACTCTTTGCATTCCGAGACACTGCTAAAAATATTGTTATTTAGCAAGCCTAAATAAATAATTATATAAATATAAATAAATAGCAGAAGATTTATTCACCAACCTTTGCTGGAATTCAGACTTTCATTTCAGTCTTAAGATTTTCTAAAATTTTCGTGCATTAGACATCTATTGATAAAGGCCCAATAAAATATACCTGTACTCAGTTACATGTATTATTACCAATTTTCACTGTAGCTGTCTTAAGACAGGTCCAGAGCCTCTTCAAGATCGAGTTATACACAGAGAGAGATCTAGTGCTTCCTCTCCAATTTCCAGTAGCATCTTTTGTCCTTACGTTTATCCAGCACCAACTTACATCTCCTTCCTGGTATTCCCCTCACTTCTATCATTTCCTCTGTCTTTCCTCTAATATCCCCTTTTACAAGGTAGTTCCTAAGCAAGACGTAACAAATCCACTTAGTCCGTTTCCTACTTATTGCATGTAGGATACTCTTCTCATCCTTGACTGTACGTAGTACTTAATTTTTCAGACGGTCGGTCGAATTGATTTTCTCCATCCATCTCCAGCACATTTCAAAACTTTCCAGGTATTTATGATCTATTTTCCGAAGAGTCCAAGTTTCAGCACATTAAAAAGCCACGGTCCAAATTAACATTTCACTGTGTTTTCCTTAAATTTAAATCCAATTACTACATATTATTAATATCTCGTAAATATTTCTACCCTTTAGGGCCCATCACCAGGGAGTAACCAAATACGAGTAGTAGTAGTAGTAGCAGTAGTAGTGGTAGTAGTAGTAATAGTAGCAGTAGCAGAAGTAGTAGTAGCAGTAGTAGTAGTAGTAGTAGTAGTAGTAGTAGTACCAGTAGTAGTAGTGATAGTAATAGTAGTAGTAGTAGTAGTAGCAGTAGCAGTAGCAGTAGTAGTAGTAATAGCAGTAATAGTAGTAATTCATTACGACGTTCACAATAACCTGCAAATGGACGGTGTAAAAAACCACATGACTTCAGTACACATTCTCAAACCCTAAGAACATTTAACAAACACATAATTTAGCATTATATACCCACCTAGACGTGGGTCTGTCCACTCGTTCGTTCCATTCAGGTTTTCTGACTAATAAAAATAATCGATTTTATACCGATGTAATGTCATTAAAGTGACAGAACGTAACACAGTCACATTTCCAGCCAATCCGGATGAAACAAAAATATTTTCAATGCAGGATTCTAGATGTGTGGCCATTACGCATGAAAGTATTTCACACATTTTACCCTGTTACAAGCCTACAGATTGCAAACGTCGTTACTTGCGGTCTACTCAACACAGTATTCACAGAAAGTTGTATGTGTTACGGACTATTGTAAGAATTTACATAAATGCACCAATCCTGCGGCTACGTATATACAGTAACAAGGAACACAATAGGCCTAATACTATATGACGGTTTTATCTGAAAAAGGACAGCTATTACCTAATTTCAATAATTGTTTCCAAATCTGTATTTAATATTTTAGACATTCACAACAAATGCTAACTGGATTTGTCACATTTTGCGTAGGAAATGTTTTCTAAAACACGAAATTGGAAGAAAGATAGAAGGAAGGAGTAAGGGTATGACGAGAAAGGAGATGTAAGCAGCTCATTGAAGACCTTAAGGAAATGCGAGGATACTGGAATTTGAAAGGTAAAACACCAGATCGCACTCATTCTGTGAACTCGCTTTGGAAGAGGCTACTCCCCTGTCGTAAGAAAAAGAAGAATGAATGAATAAACAAGTAAATACAGTACAGCGCTGTCAGTTCTGTTATGAGATTTTAAGATAAATTACAAGAAACTGTTAAAGCATACGCTTCATCGTGTGGTCCATTATAGGATGTTGTCAGCTTCTCATACTGCATTAGGTTTGATGTTAGGATACATGGTGAATGAATAGATGGAGAGGATCTGGATGATAGCGATCGTAGCTTATTTGAAATGTTAGACACTGATGTGCCAGGAGAAAATCAGAACACTGCTAAAAAGTTCAAGTAATGACAGCCGATGTCGTAAGCAACATACAAGACAGGCACCAATCTTATCCGAGCCTGGTCTCTTAATCTTGACATATCAATATTTCATGAACATAGTTCTTGGAGTATGAACCCAAGACATTTGTAACAATTTCATAACATGCAATAAATGAGAAGGAAATTTGGTTACAAATTGACGAACATATTTATGATTCGCAGACAACGGAAATTCTAGCAGACATAAAGGATAGATACAGTGACAAGCTCCATGTAGCAGTAGCCTTTAATTCGCGAATCTACCTTACTGGTATCTGAGAGATACAGAGATTTATCCATGACAGGAAAGTAACAGGCAGCATCCGGTACTGCATTGCTGGTAGTCGAACTAGGAACATCTGTCTCTATATAGCACGGTATATAGATCTAGTAAACCGCGGGGTCAAACGTGGGAGACCTGAATTTAAGGGAGATGAGTGTTTTTGTAAAGAGACCATTAAAAATAATGATTTGTTTCTGATGATATTGTCACCCTTTTCAGACAGCAGGCCAAAACTGTCGTCCCCTTCACAGCAGCTTTGTTAGGAACGTTCCTCAAACACACTTCCATCTCACCACTGGGATCATCTGGAGTTCTTCTCGTGCACAGTTACTGAACTCATCAAGAAACAACCACCCCTTGAAAACAAAATTTCATCAACGTTTTCAGAAAAGCTGATAGATCGAACGATCCTATGGAGCCTGTTCAATCTAGTTGACAAATACACATTATTAGCCTAAGATCAATATTAATATTATCCTTCCGTGCCTAAGATCAATCTTAGTATTATTCTTCCGTGCCTAGGTACTTCAACGGACCTCATCATTGAGAACTTCCAACCAAAGATTTTATAGTTGCTTCTAATTTCGCCGGTCTTACTAAAATTACGAAAATCTACGTCTGACTGAATATAAAATTCTGACATTATTGGAGCGAAAATTTCAATCCTATGACGTAATTACTATTCCCGAAGTTGTATTACTTCTTCTCTATTACGCAAAAGCGTCTTCAAAACTCTGTTCTCTCTCAAAATACTCGTATGTACGCTACATGCTCTTAGCTCAGACTGAGAAGACGAATTTTATAACCACTCAAGTCACTGCTAAATTTATAGTTTCGAATGTTTTAATTTAATGTGTCTCACAACAATGTGTGTTGTGCCAGGCCAGTAGCAGTACAGACACGAGCGCAAAAGGAAAAAGTTGCTGATAACGGATGAGAAATTGAGGAAAATACAGCAAAAATAATAGAGTCTGTGTAAGGCATATCATTCGGAAGACCGGAGAGGCAGTGCAAAATAGGGGTACGCAGAAAAAAGTGAACTCTGAATTTAGAAATAGGTCGAGCCAGAACGTGATTTTTTTACAAGCTAAAAGTGCAATTTATCATATATTTCTGAACAACAAAATGTCCTTTTAACTAGTACTAGTGCACTTTTTCTGACAGACCTGTAACAGAATAAGGATCGATAAAAGTTATCTCATTTAAACTCTTAATTGTCATATGCACTAGTTGAAGCTCGAATGGCTTTTACATCAAACATTCCCATTTAAAGTTTTAATTGTCCAGAAATGTGTTCTTTAAATAGGAAATAAAATGTTTTGCTGTAATTGAAGAATTTAAACAGTTAAATAATTATGAAATTAAATTCCTACAAGACCACCAACTATTTTTATTTTACCTAATTCTAATTTCCGCCTTTGATACTGACCAGGGACGGAGCCACGTTTTGTGGGGCCTGAGGCGTATATAATTTATGGGGCCCCCTTTAAGAAAAAAGAATACAAAAATTAGATACGAAATTGAATATTTATTTAGAATGAGAAAATAAATCACAACAAATTATAAATTTAAAAAAGCTGACAAATACCACAAACATCACAAAATTCAGAAAAATAACAAGCATTTTATAAACAAACTGCCTGCACACCCGTATAATATCTTTTTTCCTACTTTTTTGTCTGCATACTCCTTGATCGCCTATTCATATGATAACGGATTTTTGCAGTATCATTTTCTATAGACAGAGCGCGGTTCTTCGAAATTCGATCTTTACTATTGATAGTGTAGAAGTTTCATTCAGCTTCACAGCTTGCTATTGGTAACGTCACGTAAATTTTTGAGTTTGTTGTCAAAAGTGGGAAAACCTCTGTCAAGTTTCTTTCATATATGAGCTGTAAAATTTGACATAATTTCTAGGGTATTATTAGGGCCCCTCCCAGGGCCTTGTAAGGGGGCCATGCAAGTGAGAGACCCTAAAGCTTAATCTTCATTAGCTTCAAGTGAAATCCGCCGCTGAAACTGAACCCAGAAAAGTCACACATGTTATTATTCACGGCAATAGTAATATAGTCTTTCGAATTCGCAAATAGATCCACACACATCACATCTTGTACCCACCAAATAAATACTGGGGAAAATTACACTGTCCGGAGCACGAAATTCGTACACAAACCGACAGATTGTGATGTTAAAATCGAGACTATACCTGCACATATAATGTGTACATAAGTGACAGTTTGCAATCGTTTGAAAAATATGACTTTCTTCTTACAATAAAACCACCTAGCTGCACTAATTTCTCAAATTTATTTTTGGAATAGAACTCGAAATGTTTCGGACAGTTTTTCTGTCCATCATCAGAAGTTTTTCACTGTACACACAGCAAACCTGTATGACATATACCATTCCTGTTTTTACAGTGAAAAACTCCTGATGATGGACAGAAGAACTGCCCGAAACATGTAGAATTTTATTCCAAAAATAAATTTGAGAAATTAGTGCATCTAGTTGGTTTTATTATAAGAATTTATCACGATGCTTGGTCACCTGAATGTCAAATATGACTTTCTTGTAAGTTGATGTAAAACTTCAATTCTTTCCCATTAATATTTCAAATCATTTACAATAAAGAAACTTGATCTGAGATGTGTTATAGTGTGACACATGACCTGACAAAAATATCCAGTAACTTAAATTTGCTGTAACAGGCCAAAATGAGCAGTTGCTTCCCCATGTTTTTTACCTACTGAAGCAAATTGACCCACTTCTCAAAGGGCATGTTTAGTCTTCGTATAGTCAAGCGGTGGACGACAGACAGGACCAGAAAGTGAGAGGTTTTAAATAAAACCTCTGACTAATTTGTAAAAGAATTAGTAGGCCAATTAATTTTGAGATTAAATATTATTAATATTCTTTGTTTTCATATGGATGTGCATGAAGTATACATACTTAAAACATAAAGGTCATTTAATTGAAAGGCGAGTTCCTAAACCTTAGGCTTCATAACAAATTAATTACTCTCCGCGGGAGAGGAAACAAAGAAGTGTTCCAAAGTTGCGTCATATCCGATAAAGAGTTAAGACACTCGAAGTTTCTAGAAGAAGGTCGAGCGAGAGTACATGTTAAACTTTCATTCGCTCACTTCCATTGAGAGCTTTATGCTGTTCATACAATCTTCAGTTTTATAACCCGCAACGTGGATTTCAAAAACAGGTCAATACCCGCGAGACAGGACTTTTCCGTAGTGTGTAGTCTAGAAACTTCTCTGCTCTTTTCTGGACTTTCATTTTGTTTTTTTTAAACCTGAAGCCTTGTCCGAATATTTCTTAAGCGTGTCCTAGCGAGAAAGTTTTATTGTGTGCTCGTTCGAACACCCAGTTCGATCTGATTAATTTGCCTTCCGCTGTGACTTCCTGTTATGGGAAAAGCAAACACAATCTTAGCTTTTAATACAAAAAAAATATTTGTTCACGTATACTTTACATTCTTTTCACAAACTTCCTCGTTCAGAAGCGAAACGTACAGTAAAACACAAAGTGAAACTTCGTCGCCTTCAGTAATGATGAGTCTTGTCAGATTAAAGTATGACCAGTTCCTGAATAGAAAACTTAATCTTTAACATCAACTTTACATTCTGCGTATGAATGACGTCTAACTTCGCATCCTCTGCCCATAATCAACCATCCTTATTGATATAATTTACCAAATTTTCAGCTTTTTTCCAGTCTAAGCCGTGGTTATACTTAACCCTTTAAACACTGAGTTAAATCCCATTTGCCCTTTGCTACCATTATTCGGAGCTCACCATATTCTCTACGTTAGCAGGTAAAGGGTTAAATCTCTCCACTACTCTCTCTTTTCGCCACATACTTATGAACTATATTTATTTAAAGGGGAAAAGTTTCGCGTTTCACCACACTAACATTTTATTGTCTTACTTTATACAACACAATAACACAAGACGGCACTGAAATGTGTCGCATATATGTGCAGGAACAAAAAATGTAGTAAATTTATTTTACCAGCAAACATTAAAGCAAAGTTGTCACTGCTGTTAATGAAGCACCAAGCCACTGAGGAATATGAGAGAGTGAAGTTATATTTCACCCATCCTTAACCTCGACTCTATATTAAGCTCAGTGCTAAGTTGTACGCCCCAGCCGCTTTAATCTCCTGGGAAAACGCTTTCGGTGCTCGTGGAATAGGAAGCTGTTTGGAACCAAGGACTGGTTTCAGTAATGTCGAGAGCAGAGAAGTCGCTTTCTCCTTTGATATATCTAATGTCGATTCGTCAGTTTCCATCCCCTCTCCCAGTCACTACAAAGAGTAAGGCATCTCGGCTTCACATATGTCTAAGTGTAATTAACGTATAAATCGTTTAGTGTTAAGGGGAAATTGTTGCAAGTTAAGACTGCACTAGGAACAAATTGTTATTATAATACAAGCATATGCTGGTTTGTTGAGTAACGTAACTGAACTACAGAATGTGCATGTTTAATGCTGCGAATGTTAAGATGCAGAATGGTTAAAAGAGATGAATAAAAATGTGTAACTCGATTGTACAAAATACGCAGAGAAAATTCTACCCTGAAGACTGACGCTCTAGAACTTTGGAAATATTAGACATGCACACTTACATTAAGCTACATGGGTTTACTTTCGTGGGCAACGTAGAATTTTACACTATAACATAAAAATATTTATAACATTTTGCGTAAGCACAATAAGTAAACATTATTTCAGGAATCCTTCATAATTTGACCCTTTTTATTGCCTTGTATGTAACAGAGAGTTAACTACTTAATTTTCATTACTTTGTGTAGGATTCTTAGCGTAAAATATTCTGAGCTTACTTTGTAAACTGTGCTGTCAGGAAGACTTTAATGAAGCTCCTAATTTTAAATGAACCAGATAGCAGATCTTACTAATTCGATTTTTCCATACTTAGGAACAAAACTAGTTAGGAACATAGCGTGGTGGCTTTTGGGACGAGACGTATACTGTCTTGTGATATGATTCTAATGTAGTTGTTATATGGTAATGAAAAATGTCTTTCTTTTTACAAATGTGAAAAAATTCTGGACTTGAAAAACATCTAGTTCAGTTCTGATTTGTTGTATGTCATGTTTATAGACGTTGTATATACAAAATACGTGGCTGCCCTCGGACACTAATATAGAAAAACATTCTCATAATAAAACAAACTAGATGCAATAATTTCTCAAATTTGTTTTTGGAATAAAACTCTAAATATTTCAGACAGTTCCTCTGTCCATCATCAGGAGTTTTTCACTGTACACCGAGCAAAACCGTATGACATATACCATTCATGTGTTTAGAGTGAAAAACTCCTGATGATGGACAGAGGAACTGTCCGAAATATGTAGAGTTTTATTCCAAAAATAAATTTGAGAAATTAGTGCATCTAGTTTGTTTTATTATAAGAATTTATCACGATGCACGGTCACGTGAACGTCAAGATATAGAAAAACAAACAAAACCTACACTGGAAACAGATGTGGATTCTTCAGGTATACGAGTAAATTATATTTCAGGTTTGAATATTATTTACGACGTATAAAACTTAACACTACAATATAATTTCAGCAAATATAAGTACTAATTAAAAACAGAGCCTTCAGGGGACATAATTTCATTCATGACAGTTCTTAGGTGGACTACAGAATCAAATACTCTCTTCTGCCGAAATATCAGTAGCGATATACAGAAAAGCCTCTTGGAGAAAAATATAGTAACAAAACAACCATACGTGTTTGAAATGAAGAAATAAAAATTTGTAATAAGAGAATAACTGCTTTTCAACGTACGCAATTTTAGTCGTTTCTAAAGCAATAGTCAAAGTGAAACAAACCAATGAAATAAATTATTGTTTCAGGAAAAGAAAGAAATCTTAACTTACGGGCACTTCAAAGTAAGTACCTGGAATCACATCTCGTGCACGAGACGGCCACCTATATGTGTGATGATACCAGAGGCTGTGTAATGCAATTTTGACATCCTGACGATGAGCACATGTGCTCGAAACATGTAGAGGCATGAAATAAACTTATTGTAAAATAAAAATTTTGTGCATCAAGTTGGTTAATTACTGAGATAAACATACTGAGATGCACGGTCAGATAAACGTCAAAAAATATATTCCTACAGTCGCCCTTTGCAAGGAACTCGCTAGACTTCGTACAGGGACAAGAAGATAAATTGGATGCTTTTATACAAAGAAACACTGCAACATGGCTACATACAACTTTTTAACCATATTTCACGGAGACGCCGTAATAAATAGTACTGTTTACTGTTCTAATATATTATACTTTTAAAAATACTACTTTAATCACAGTTCGTGAAACCCACATTATTTACCTTAGCTGCAAGAATACTGCAGTATAATATGAATTACTTTTGCAGTCTGTTATACTTTAGTAAGTTTTAAATCTTGGTGCAGAGCACCCCGTGCATAGCGAAATTAAGTCTCAACATGTAGCAGCAACATAAGTATTTGATTTTCTTACATTAACGATGCATTCCTTGGTGTCATGAATGAACAGTTTAATTCAATCAAAATACACGGGATAAATAATATCAACACAATCTTTTAAGATGACTTGCCAATATATCTATGAGACCAAAGAAATATACCCCACGGTGTATACAGAATAAAAACCTGGTGTGTTGGTAACACTGTAGAATTGTATGTGAGAAGTAGTCTTTTCTAATTTCGGTTTTCTTACCAGTTATATTAAGAGTTTTCTGGTCTTACTGACTTTATTCATTAAATACATGATTAATGGAACTAATCCGGCTACACCACTTTTAAATACCTAGTCTGAACACAATTTTTTTTTATGAGCGACGTTCTGTGACGTCTGCAGTTACAATAACGTCGTTAAACAGTTTACAAATGTTACGACCGCCAACATTCTACTTCTGCTCTTGCGATTTACCGTAAAAGAGCGCCAGGTTGTGCACGTTTACAAATTGATGCCCATCGTCTGGTCTCAGAATTGATAGTCTGCAATATTTATGCCCGTAAAAGCGAAAACGCATATTTCTTTCGTACAGTTCGTAGTCAATATTTAGGTTTAAATTGTGATGTATAAAATGTGGCTTAGTCCCGCCTAACGCAACCCGCAGAAACATAAAAGCCATCTCTGTGGGGATATTCTGAACTGGCAGGGGGGTGTGGGTGGGGGTGGGGATGAGACGACATAGTCGTTACCATAGCAACGCATCGGGTTCGGGGCCACTGGAATGAGAACGCTTGCTTGCTTGCTTGCTTGCAGTGTCACGAGTGTGCACAAGGAACAGCGGCATAAACATGCCTGTCGAAAGTAGACCGTCAAATTGGTCACAAATACGGGCAGTAACTTTACCACGGCCTAATCGTAGTTCTACTAGGAAACAAAATAACAGGCTACTAAAATGTAGTGTGACTTGACTTATTTCAGCCTGTTTCTCTTTCCATACATATACTAAACCTCTCAGAAAAAAATTAAGATTCTTCATGAAGTACTAAAAGCTAACGAGCGTAATATGAAACCTCAATCCACAGAACATTTCATACCAATGTTTGTGTTAATTTAAGGATAGTCAACTAAGCCAGTCAGGGTGTTCAGATAGTGGTAGTGGTGATGATGATGATGATGATGATACAACATGGCTGTTTATTTATTTTTAACCATATAATTCCAATGGTTACTACATTTGGTCATTCAGTATTCTTCTTCACAAATTTGGCCATAAAGAAATAAAATTTTAAATGCTCACACTATTCTGGGAACTTTATAATTTATAAAATGTTATACACGTTGCAGGTTTCTTGGGCTATAAGATAGCCCTTATACGTGAAAAAGGAATTCCAATTTATCTTGTCCTTGAACACGGAAGTTTCAACACAAAGAAAGCCGCATCCCACGGGATATCCCATGACAGTTGACTTGATCAGGGACGCCAAAAAAAGGGACAACCTCTACGTACACTTTTTATTTAGCCGATCGAGCATATAGAGGAATCAAGGTTCATGATTCCTTCGTAGCGATTTCTAGTGTCTTTCGCATCTGCGTGATGAGAAAGTTATCCGAATATTTCAACTGTTATGTTACACATTATATATTAATTGTATATTATATATTTTACCAGGAATAGATTCATGTGTGCATATACAGTATGTGGTTCATTTTTGAGGCTGTTACTTAAAAAAATACCCTTCATTTTCACATTCATACTGAGGTACAAATCATCTAGGATCCTATATATGTATCTACATAGAATATTTGAATAATTTTCTGGCACGAAATATCACAAAATGAAGACCACAGACGATATAACAAATCTATTTACCATCACCGGCAACTACCAAAGTGAATAAGAAATTTTGAACGTTGAATATCTTAACACGTGCCACAGATAAATTTGAAGTGAATCGAAATGCGGTGTGTCCGTAAAAAAATAAGCATTTGTATATTTAATTATTTAATGGCCGAAAAACAAATCATGATGCTTATAAATTTAGTAAGGTCTAATATTTAATAACTCTGCACTCCTATGGAGTATCCATTTTCTTTATAATTCTTACAATAAACAAAAGAGTATTTATCTGTACGGAACATCAGTGGTTTTGGTAATGGAGTGTTTTCTGTGAGGTATCTTTAGATAAAATTTTGATTCAATTAAGTAATAGCGTTTTTGATCTCTAATGAAGTACATTAGAATGCAAAAGAATAATGGAAAAAATGAGATCCCCAAAGTGGTAAATTTTGAAATAAATTAAACTTCTGAATTTTATTAGATCATTTGGTGGTGCACACTGTCAGTCTATACTTACGTTACAGCCACAACGTGGCACGAAAATGTAGACTATAATGCACTCCAAAAAAAGGTTGGTGTGCCTCACAGCATTTATCAGAGTTTAGAACATCCTCTCTCGAGTAATTATGAATATTTCAATTTTTACACTGAGCTGCACACTCTATTTACAAAGCAAGTTCAAAATGTGAAAATAACTCTCTAAATTGGGGACTGTACAGTCATTCAGACACAGTTCCTTCACACACACACTATAGCAGTGTTTCTCAACCTTTGTAGGACTGCGGCCCGGTAAATTCTTTTTTCATAATACAAGTGCCCGGTCCCAACAGATTTACTCTCAGTACCTTTCCAATTTTTTTAAGTTCATACATTAAACCAACATAAGTATTAACCTTTTGGCGCCGGAATTATTTTTTAATTTTAGCACACCTGTATGTAAAATGTGAATAATACAAGAAGCAAATATGTTAGAATTACGAAACAAACTGCATTTTGAAGAGAAAAAAACGGAGAGTATATACCATTTTTAAAATATTCAGTACCTACATTTGTTGAATAAATATATAAAATTCAACTTTAGAGGTTAGCGGTGCGGTACGACCACTATAGTTGGCATTAGGCGTCAAAAGGTTAATAATTAATTACGGTGTAATCATAAATAGTAGTACTACTATTATGTGTAAGGTGTGGCATGTTTACAAACAGAAAATTACATTTAAATTAGTTATCAATTCCAGAAGAATCACTTGCGGTCCAGTAAAATTGATGCCAGGGCCCGGTACCGGGCCGCGGCCCGGCGGTTAAGAAACACCGCTCTATAATACCTCCATAAAACTAGAAACAGGCCAATGTTAAATCCTTCCTATATTTTCAGCCAGGCTAAAATCTGAAATTTAATTTTTGGACACACTCTTTCTAGGAGAATGTGAAGAGCTAGTATACAGTTCCTTCAAAGGGCAGGGCACAGTAAGAATTGCTGGAATTACATGTTTCAGATAATTCAGCAAAATAATACAGTCTAATATTAATTAACGTTCTCATTCATAATCCACTACGTAACGCTCAAGACCACACCATTAGTTCGCCTTTAAAATTTGCTGCATGTTTATGACCGCCTATCAACCCTTCTATTTGTCGAGGAACTCTATGTACACACGAAAAGCGTCATTTTGCATAAACAGGGCCTTTTGTGGAATATTGCACTTGTAACGGGAGCGAAGGGAATTCTGGCTATATTGTTTGTTTTTGTGACTTTTCTGGAGAATAGAATAGCGGATTGAGCTACTAAAATTTCTCTCAGATGCCATTTAAACTTCAAAAATTGCCTGTGTACTGTCGAAGTATTCACGAATATCGTCTAGAGAGGTACACACTTGTCTCCTTTCAAACTACTTTTCTCTCAGACGAGTATTGAAGTAATATGTGATCAAGTTTTAATATTCACTGAGTCCGAAGTGACAAATAAGAAGTTTCAAAATTAAACTATGGACGTATATTGAAATATTTTGAGAAGCGTATGGTAATAAATTCATGGATATACTTAAATATAGAAGAAGACATATTTACGATTTTGTTACAACGTTGTTAATAACAAATACTAAATTACGAAGCTTGACCGTGGATTGGCCTAGAATTGAAATGCGTGGCTGAAGCCATGAGTAAGCTTCCTTCTGGTCAATATAATCCTTCTCTTTAATGTAATCAAAAAGTCCTATTTGAAACCAGTAGATTCCAATTTATAACACCGAACTGTATTTACTTGCAAACATTTTAATATATCTCTCTTGTTTTCTTCGTTATGCCAATCGGTTTTCTCACTTTACGTTGCTCGAATCAAAATGTTTCTGTATTTATAATCTCTCGAAGCGTGCTGAACACATCATGCCCAACTTAACCTAATCACACCAATGCGTGAAATATGTCATACACACATTAAACCAATTTTTATTCTCAGTACTTTGTTCTTGCATTTATTCCTCCAAGTAAGAGACATCCTCCAAGTAATATCCACACAAAGCAACAGGTAAAATTATAGTTCTGTTTGTGTTAAGGTTTAGGTTTTTAAATAAACTATGTATTACGAAACCCAAACAAAAATAGTGTCATTACGCACAATATTTTAAACTTACAGCAGTAGTAGACAAATTCATTATAGTCTCGTTAAATGTAAACTCTACAAATGCCAATAAAATCGCAGTGTTAAAATATTGTATACTATACATAAGTTTTACGTTGCAAGATATGGATTCATCATAACATGCAGGCTACATCCAGACTGTAGGAGGCAATACGTCACTTGTTCTAACCAGCAAAATAAAGAGAATGACCAGCACAAGGGTAACTAAGAAAAGGAACAACCTGTTTCAAAGTCAAGCAACACCGTACTCACCGAGTCGTCTTCGAAAGATGGAACGAGGATTTCTTCAAGGCCCCAGCGGTGAAGTATTATTATTAACCCCGTGTGCAAGTCACATTCAGAGAAACGACACGCACCTATTGCTAATAACATTCGTTAATGGCGAGACTTGTGTCATGTAAGACACGATATCAGGCAACGACTGGAAACAGAAGAGTAGCGGAATTGTTTGCTCACATGTTTCTAGTTCCTATGCCGAACGTCACGCTGCGTTGTGCTGATGTCAGTTCGTTAATACAAATCGGATTCTCTGTCGTTCGTAGCAAAACGTATTTCACTCGAAACAGAAATAACTTAATTATTACACAGGCTATAGGTAGACTTCTACACTTTATCACACTAACACAAAAAATTAGTTGATTTTTCCCCCACCAGAGTACCTTCAAACAATCAGTAGAGGAAACTTGACTAAATGCAGTACTACCAATCCAGCTAAACTTAAACACATTTATACTTACCTAATCTAAAACTGATGGTTGTCGTTCGGTTCACATCGCCCTCTAGGGCTTATCATTGTTAAAACAAGTTTCCCTATAATAAAAACACTTCTATTGAACAAAACCGCGTGCTTTGAATTGAATAAATCGAAAGTGTACGATCCTGACATTGTGTCATTTAATCTGCCTACATAAAATATGTCCACTGACACAAAGAATGGTAAGCACAGGTGTGCACAGACCTACAGGTGTGCCATCATCTGCACCTGCCTTCGCTACTTACTTCTCTCTATAGCATCCAACAATCTCGGCCGGTATAACATGCGGGTCTCGTGGTTATCACCCGCTATAGAACATCAGCTCATGAGCCCAAACAAGGATATTCTTGTCTATAACAGCCATATATGTTCATTATTAGAAACAAGTCAGAATTAAACACTGTAAATTACTATCGCCGATCCCGGTAGCCGCGCGGTCTATGGCGTGGTGTCGGCGGCCGATCGCTTGCTGTGATTGCGGGTTCGAATCCCACCGGGGGACATGGATGTCTGTCTGTTGAGAATGTAATGTGTTGTCAGGTTGCGGTCTCTGCGACGGGCCGATTAATCGTCCAGAGAGTCCTACCGAGTGTGCTGTGTCTGACTGTAATCTCGAAACCAAATCAAAGAGAATACCCACTACAGCTGTCGAGCCATAAAAACCCTACTGTCAGTTTTCGTTCCACACTTAGAATTCAGCACGTACCTGCAGTCCTGGTTTGAAGAGTAAGTGTCTTTTCTATCATACAAGAACGCCATTGATTTATGTCTGTATATATTTGGAAAAATCACATAAGTAATGTTAGCGACTGGATGGACAAATAGTAATTCTTTGATACAAATAAATACACAAGTCAGTCATCAACACAACATTTATTTTATATACAAAGGTATGTCAGGGCGACATGTTTCGACCTAGTAGGTCATCCTCAGGCCCTCCAAGAAAACAGATCCAAGAGTTGATTAGTTTTTCTGCATTGTGGGATCCCAAATGCTTACAGTTTCAGTTACAGAAGATACAAAGTATTTAAGCTTGTATAAATTGAACTTATAGTGTGACGGTTTTAACTTAAAATTAGAGACTTATCAGATGTGGTAGTATATTAGAAACACTGTATATAAAAATGATCTAAAAAACTATTTTAGTTAAAAATTTGTCGAGCAAAGTGTTATGTTAAAAAGGTAGCATATTTAAAACAACAGTATACGAAAGACCGCTTTTGTTTATGGTTTTCAGAATGTGAACTTTTAGGACGTGTTTCTCTTTGAGGGCCTGAGGATGACCTACTAGGTCGAAACATGTCGCTCTGACATATATACCTTTGTATATAAAATAAATGTTGTGTTGATGACTGACCTGTGTATTTATTTGTATGTTATAACACCTCGGGATGGAAAACTTCAATAGTATTTCTTTGACAAGTATGTGAGCTAAATTTGCGAGAATTCAGGCTTCCACTGCGAAGCAGCTGAGAACTACTCTCTTCTGGGTTATTACACGGAGAGTAGTGGTGATTTCTTAAGGAAGTTTCGGTACAACCCATCGGTTCCATCCTCAGGGTTCAAGAATCCAAAAGAAAAGGACTCTTGAATCCTGCGGATGGGACCGATAGGTTGTCCCGAAACGTCGTTAAGAAATTATCACTACTCGCCGCGTAATAACCCAGAAGAACGCAGTTCTGAGCTAAATTGTTTCGAATTTCTATCGGGAAACCGACATTCCTAATGAGTCTACTGTTTTTACCCCCATCCTTCCAAGAAGAAGTCGGAATGGCACTTCCTTTAGGCTATGAACACTTCCTTCTGTATGTTTTAAATTTATTATTCATCACTCATCCTATATTCAGCGCTATATATCACGGTTTGAAGAACAGGAACAAAGCCAAGTAAATCTTAAATAAAATTGAATTCTAAAAATCACATTTGATGTGAACTGGACCGTGCATCGTTGTGATAACTGAAGAATAAGAACAAACTTTATGCTGCTTATTGTTTTATTACACTTATGATAGGCTCAACATGTTTCGGGCGCTATTATGCACATCATCAGGAGCTCACGACTATAGTGCTGATTACCACATGGGCTGTCCGGTTCTTGGGTTGTTGGATGGAAGTTAGGTGCAGGCAGGCTGGATAAGTGTCCGGGTTGCAGGTTATAGCACGACGTTCTATAACCTGCAACCCCGAACACAACCCGGACACAACCCAAGAACCGGACGGCCCATGTGGTAATCAGCACTATAGTCGTGAGCTCCTGATGATGGGCATAATAGTGCCCGAAACATGTTCAGCCCATCATAAGTGTAATAAAACAATAAGTAGCATCTAGTTGGTTCCTATTCTTCAGTTATCTAAAAATCAACTTTAAGATTGAATACGACTACTGCAGATTTTCCCAGGCAGCGCTGCGCTGCATAAGACAGGCCACGACCACAACGTCCGAGGTATTAATTTTATGTCACTTAGGGTACAAAAAATCTCAACAAATTCGACAAAATTACTCTAGACGTGCGGTAATTAAGTAATGACGGAGTGATAAGTTCAAATTGGGTTAAGGAGGGACGCGCATGTGACAAGCGTTTTGGACAGGCAGGGATTTGATGTGTAATTCTAAACAAAATGAACATTGTGTACACGGAAGGATAATATTAAAATAGATCTTAATGTAGGAAGCGATGGCGTAGACTGGATCTATCTAGATCACGCTAGAGTCAACTAAATGGCTTGTGGATACGGTATATGGATCGTCGGTTTTTATAAAATGCGGGGAAATTTACTGATTTACTGAAAATTTTTAAATTCTCAAGTGCTGTGCTACATGGTGTTTGATAAGTGGTTGGTTGCTTGGTTGGTTAATTGGTTGGTTATTTATTCAGTCAGTCAGTCAGTCAGAACGCAGAAGCCAAACTCTATTTGCCTTCAAAACAGCGGTGACCTCATCCAGTTAGAAAATGAAAAAATTTGTTCTGCTGCCATCGTACAAATTATAAAAGAAGTGGTAAAAAAATAATATTGCACTCGTACTATCTGATAACCGGCGTGTATTTTGAATAATATCACAAACCAGACAAACCAGATTTCCGAACGGAACATCGAAAATCACGACTCGGAATTCTGTGGTGTCCTCAGAAAAGTTTGCATTATTTTACTGAAATACCACTGATTGCCCTTGTAAGCAATAACACTATCGGTCAAATAGACACTACAGAAAATTGCGTTCAGTGTACGTGGCATCGCCGATCCCAGCGACCGCGTGAGACTGCGGTCGCTGGGATTGCGGTTTCGAATTCCTCCGGGACATGGATCTCTCTGTCCTTGTGAGTGTCGTGTGAGTGTCAGGTTGAGTTCTCTGCGTCGGGCTGAACACTCGTCCAGAGGAGTCCTACCGAGTGTGGTGTGTCTAATTGTGATTGTGAAGGCTCGTTAATGAGAAGACCCTGGCCCACTGGGGCTGTTGCGCCATTTTACTCTTGACCCAACTTACTTCTGTACGGTTAGTTGTCGTCTCCACGTTGCGGAGGGCAGGACTCAATCCTAGAGAAATCCTTGCACGTATGTGGTGGTACAGCTGCAAAGGGACAGTTTTTTTCAGAATATTTATGTTTTCCGCTGTCAGTTGTCTGTTCCACCGCAGCCCCACATACTTATACTTTCCTTTTTCAATCATGAGACACACAATAGGCACACTAGAAGCCATAGTTCAGTAATGATACACAATCACCCCACTGCTATAGAACACAAAAGGAAAACTCGCTAACGGAATCTTCAATGAGCTGACATCTGTGAGGAAGGGGTTTAGAGATAATATGAACTTATTACTTTTAATGTTATTACTTTTATGGTAATATAATAATAAAATATTAATAATAATGTATTATTACAACTGCATCACAAAAATTGTTTTTCTCTGCCAGAATTTTGATAAATAACGGCTTTGTCATTACCGTTATTGTAATTGTTACTACCATGATAAGACTGCTACTGCTTCTAGTACTTTTTATGTATGTATTAAGACTAACACAGATTCACAGTGACTTATGAGATTTATGAGCTTACATAAACGATACATATATGGCTACAGCTCTTCCACTGTCGTCTTCCCACAGATCTTCACTCAGTAGTGCATAAGACAAGTGATGTACAACACCAGTTTTAGTACACATGCAAGTTACATTATATTGTGTTATATCATATTATTATTATTATTATTATACGACAATTTAAAGGTAAAACAGCTTCATCACAATGATGTAGTTCATGTGTTGACACCCGGTGGCGCAGTTGGTTGAGGCAATGCACTACAAGTCGTAAGATCGCGGGTCCGATTCCCAATGGTGTCACTCCAATGACACAATGAAGAATTACCCTGTGGTCGACTAAGCCTCTAACAGAAATGAGCAACAGAAATGTTTTCTGAGGAGGTGGGAAAAGGCGGCCGATGCGTAGGACTGACTTTACCAGTTTCATGATTCGCTTGTCTGGAAATATGCGAGCCTCTGCCACCTGGTAAACTATGGGCTTGATCAGGTCTGTACAGGGATGACTTTACTTTGTGGACTTAGTTTAGTAAGTTAATTGTATTGGTCTGAATAGACAAATAAATTGATATGTAAGTGAAATTGTTTTAAAACACAGCCGGGTGATATATATACTGTACTACTACTACTACTACTACTATTGCTACTGCTACTACTACTGCTACTGCTACTGCTAATGCTACTACTACTGCTAATGCTACTACTATTGCTACTGCTACTACTATTGCTACTGCTACTACTACTGCTACTGCTACTGCTACTGCTAATGCTACTACTACTGCTAATGCTACTACTACTGCTAATGCTACTACTACTGCTAATGCTACTGCTAATGCTAATGCTACTGCTACTGCTAATGCTACTACTATTGCTACTGCTACTACTACTGCTAATGCTA
>Ga0131853_10007202_pt1 | contig 20104 bp, 17 predicted proteins | sample TergutLab28metaG_FD_92764 | JGI IMG/M metagenome (GOLD analysis project Ga0131853, IMG submission 92764) | Labiotermes labralis P1 segment gut microbial communities from Petit-Saut dam, French Guiana - Lab288 P1 (version 2) (version 2) | ecosystem: Host-associated > Arthropoda: Insects >... | reverse complement strand
TGAGTGTGTGTGTGTTGTGTGAGTGAGTGTGTGTGTATGTGTGGTGTGTGTGTGTGTGTGTGTGTGTGGGTGTGCGTGTGTTGGTATGTGTGTGTGTGTGTGTGTTTGGGGGGGGGGCACTTCGACCCGATTCCGGATGATGGCCTCACATTACCGGGCTCCGAGATCTCACTCATTGGATATAGCACCCTCGGTAAGACTCCTCTGGATGAGTGATCAGCACGACGCATAGTCTTCTACCTCGCAACACACAACACTCATAAAAAAGAAACATCCATGCCCACCGGCGGGATTCGAACCCGCAACCCCAACAAGCGAATGGCAGCAGACGCACGCCTTAGATTGCGCAGCCAACGAGATCGGCATCTACAATGAACGGTTATGAGAAAAAGTAGGAGATGAAGAACAAAATTTGTAATGAATTCATTATGAAGTACATTACAAGGCAAAACAATTTCAATGAAAAATTAAGAACAAGAGAAGGAGGAGGAAGAAGAAGAAGATGAGAAGGAGAAATGCAATGCATAGAATTATAAACTGAAATATGAGACTGGAGAACCTGAAGACTACCTAGAAGAGTAAGGAAAAAAGAGTAGAATAAAAATGTAGGGAAGAGGATAAAAACATTATGAAAAATGAAAGCAGCCGAGATATTGCTGTGAGCGTGTAAGGACTTGGCTATCGGCTGGGAGATGCCATGGTTCGATTCCCGGTAGGAACAAGAAATTTTTTATTATTCCAAAGCGTCCAGACATGTTCTGAGGCCTCCTCACCCTCCTAGTTAACACGAACATGTATCTGTTCCCAGAAGTAAAGAATACAGGGCGTGAATTTTACTACTGAAATCCATCTAGAACCATACGGCAACAATGCGTGGAACTATGGCTCCATCCCCTCCCCCCATGTCTTCACGCCCTTCACAGACAAAACTTTATAACAAAAACAACAATGAAGCGTCACAAGGAGAAGAAGAAGAGTGGAAGGAGAGGAGGAAGGAATAAGCCAAATGTTACCTTTAGAATAAACCAAGACTCCTAAATTATTCACAACTACGTCTGTTTGAAAGCCTTTTGAAGATTCTAGAATATCTCCGCCTATGAATTATGCTATGCGCCGAGCAGAAACTTAGTACTAATGCATCTGAGAAATATTTTCGTGTCTTCCACATATGCATAATCCACCGCGCATCTGGCTCATCAATACTGCATAACATTCACTTAGCTAAAACTAAATCTAGAGACAAGCCGTCTTCACAAATGTCACATATTAACGATTCTCCACACCCTGCGACAGCCTGACGGAACGATTTTCAAGCAAAACAATGGCATTACTTTAGTACAAAGCCGCGTTTCAGTTTCAACATATCCTGCTTTCCACACAAGTATAATTCCCAGCTGTGTTTTAAACAGTTGTATTCGTCTCAGAATACAGTTAAGCTTCGATATAGCGCCACCCTCGCTTAGCACCCAAGAAGGTCTGTGAAGAGATGTTCGCTCTATATGGTATTTCTATTTACTGCCACCCCCGACATACCGCCACAAATTTCGGCATTGGATTTTGAATTTAGTCTTCTTCCAGTCTGAGCCTTCTATTTTCAAGAACAGTAGTAGGATTATATTTTTTCCCCCCTGTGACGCTGCGGCCCAACGCGGGCCATGACCTCCTCATTCCTGAGGTTTCTTGATCACACACAGCGACGCATCACAGTCGGTAGGACTCCTCTGGACGCGTGATCAGCTCGTCGCAGAGACCTCTAACTGACAACACACAACACTCACAAGAGACAGACATTCATGCTCCAGGTGGGATTCGAACCCACAATCTCAGCCGGCGAGCGACTGTAGACCTACGACTTAGGCCGCGCGGCCAATGGGACCCTCAGTGGGATTCTAATAGGTCAGCTAAATAAATAGCCGAGTAATTAAATCAATGTAGCGGAGTCGATCGTTAGATCCTAACATTTTCTCGCCTATTCAAGAAATCTGTCGCTTTTCACAAAACCCGAATTTTCATTACAGTGTTAAAAACAGTCCGTCACTTGTCCCTAACTTGAACCAGATAAATGCACTTCGATTCCAGCCTGTAACTTTAAAATGCATTTTAATATTACTCTCCGAGCTTGATTTATGTTTTTAAAGTTGTCTCTTCTCGCTAGATTTTCTCACCCAAAATCCCGTACGAATATCCATTCCAATCTTATCTGCCACGCGCCCCGCCTTCCTCATTACCTTTCATTTCATCACGCTAATAACATTTGGTGAGGAACACAAACCGCTGATGCAAATTTCTCAAACTCCTGTCTCTAATGCTTCTTACAATTACGTTCAATTGCTTTCTTCAGCACTTTATTCTCTAACACCCTGTTCTGTGTGAATTATAATTTTAATCTACTCAGAATCCTACGTCATCGGTACAACGTGGGATCCACCAAAGTTCACAAAACAATGGGGTCCGTCCACGTGACAGGGTGGACCCAAACTGATTTGGAAAATGTTCATAGTACCTCCAGACCCAGAGCAAGGGATAAAGCTAGGCTTAATTATCAAAAACTTTCGTTGCAACTGTAATAGTGGAGACAGCCTTATTACCTATTTTGTGGGACTTGGCATGTAAATCAGGCGGAAAATAGTAATTTGAAAATAAGAAAGAGCACCGACATATCTGGAAGTTGCCTGGCATTGCGAAAAATTTCCAAAGATTTTCATCAAAAAAATAATAAGCGACATTGCTTGAGAGATGCGCGCTTAAGAGTAAGAATAATATTTAAATTGATTTTTTTAAATTTTTGTTGTTGTACCGTGCATGTTGTAAAGTCACTCAATTATTTTACCAACCACTGCACTTATATAAATTTATAAAATTTATATAAGTGCAGTGGTTGGTAAAATAACTGAGTGATTAAAATTGATCTTCCATAAATATGATGAAAATTGTGAAATTGTTCCAATTACCTATCGATATTGCAGGCTTTGTTGAACAGAAACCCCAGAATTTCTTGGCGGATTATTATCTGTCTGTTACTCAATACCGTCAAAGAATTGACTGCTTATATAAATATAGATAATTATTTGTTGAATCACATTACTCATTCCCAGGGATGAAACTGCTAACATCAATTTTTCTGCAGTAGACATCTCTCTTATTAATTTTTAGAGTCTATGCAGTTTAAGAAAAATTACCTTTCCAAGCACTTTTACATGGGTGTGAGAATCGGAGTGTACAAAGAAACAAGAAAGAAGAGTAGAGACTGCAAATATCAAATTTTTTATATCAGTTCCAGTTGCAATACACAAGTACAAAAAAAGCACCAAATTTGTATATAATTTGTATATAATTAAACATATACAATTTAAACGCCATTATTGTGGATTAGAGACACAAGCAGAAAAACAATTATTAAGAATCAACGACAGACGCATTCCGAACTTCCATACATCAACTTCCAGACCCAATACTACGCCGCTACGAGAAATGAACCAATGAAGAATCCACAACATAGTTAAACAGCAAATAATTTTCATAATTTCAGTACCCCCACCACCCTCCGTGGTTGTGATATCCTGCACTTTTATACGTAATAACATTTTAATTTCCACTAAATTATTTCAATACTGTTACACAGTGGAATCAAATTTTAATTCACTTTTATATATGTTACACGAGATCTCGTCGATAACAATAACATAGCATTGCTAATTGTATGGTTGGCCTTGCAAAGGAAAAAAGAGTTTTCAACCTGAAGATGGCTCATAGTTGAAAGAAGCAACGTAAGAACATCTTTTTAATAAAAAAAAAAACTGTTGTGTTTGACTATATTTTACCTGCATTATTTTATGATTCCGAATATACAAACGGGCAGAAGAAATGCAGGATGATCAAAAGAAACATGGCGGGGAAATACCACTGAACATCGAGCAAGCCTTGATGGCTTACACTCTGTAAATGATGATGATGATGATGTTGATAATGATTGTGATGACATACTACAATCCTTATCCCTCAGAACAGTATGCAACTGCGTACACTAACCCCCTTAACACCGAGTTAAATCCCATCTGCCATTTGCTGGCAGTATTAGGAACTCACCCTATTCTCCACGTTAGCAGGATAAGGGTTAATTATAATCGTAGTAATACTCGTGATACTTACCGATATAGAATTTGTCAGCTGTTAGTTGCCTGCCCGTATCGCAGCGAAAACTGTACAGACCCTTGATCACAATTTCAAAAGTTGGTATTACTAATCCGCACATTGCACATTCACTCTAGTGTGTGAGAAAAGAATACAGGCAGAGTGCTCTTCAGGAATGGCATACTGCGTCTAGTCCTCCGGCTTTTTCTACTGGATACACTGGGACTTATCCAGTCCCAGTGGCAGCGCGGTCTACGGCTTGGGTTTGTGCCCGCTTGCTTGCTGGTATTGAGGGTTCGAATCTTGCCGGAGTCACGTCTGTCTGTCTCTTGTTAGTGTAGTGTGTTGTTAGATAGAGGTCTATACGCCGGGCTGATCACTCACCCAGAGAAGTTGTAAAGAACGTGATTTGTCTGAGTGCGATTGTCAAGTCTCGATAATAAGAAAGCCCTGGCCCACACGTGGTTGTTGCTCTGTGCAATAAACGCTGGGTTCGAGTCACAGTTTTGGTTATTCATTATATTTCTCTTCATTGAAGGCAAATTACGAAATCTTGTTTTGAAAGATGTAACCAAATTTCCCTCGCGATTCTTACGTGCCATTAGTCATCCTTCCATTCGAACACTGCAGATCGAGAGTAGAGGATGGAGGTGTTACAGTGGCGGACAGATTTGTCCATTTACATCTCGCTCTCGGCTACAAGCAGCCTATGTGCTTTTAGCGACAGGGACATTACATCTACAATTGCAATGGGTAATATGCACCTACATGTTCAGTTGGCATCGACACAAGCACGCCGAAGCATGATTCTTACTAATTGTCTCGCAGTGGAGTGACATAAAAGGGCGGAGTTTCATCTCATTATCCCCTACACACCTTCATTACTAAACTACATGGAGAAGCTAACATGTCCTCAGCTAGTCAAGAAATTTCCCAAATTTTATGAAACCCGAAAATACATTATCACATTCACAAAAGCCTGCTGGGACGGATAAACCCAAACCACGGCTTCCAATCCCTTCGCTTTAAGATCTCTTTTAATATTCTAACCCCACTTATGCGTTTGTCTCCCAAGGTGTCCGTTTGCCTTAGGTTCCCATCCACCACCTTGTATGCATCTCTCTCGTCTCCCATTGAGCCACATGCCCAGTCCGTCTCAGTCTTCCTGATTTTGTCACTCGAATAATATTTTGTGTGAATAACAAAACATAAATCTCCTCGTTATGTAGTCTTCTCCATTCCACTGGTTCTCCGCCCCTCCTAGGCCCAGCAAACTTCATTAGTCGGTACGTAAACAGGAGGACAATCTCAATTTATATTTTGCTTGTTGGGAATTCCAAGTTAGTGGTCATATCAAACGGCCGCAAATAGTGCACAGATAAGTACAATAATTACAAAATAATTACGGGTATAATAAGAGGGGTGGGTGTCGTTTCGATTATTGCGAATAATAACTTGGCTGCAAGAAGGAAAGACTAGCGATACTGGAGTCTGTCCGAAGACCTACAGCCACATTTTGACATAGTGGAGTCTGCCAGAAGACTGGCAGCCCCAGTTTGATATAGTGATTAAACACGAAGACTAGCAGTCCCAATTTATATAAGACAGCTGCCCGAAAACTAGCAGGCCCAATCTGATATAGCGGATTCTGCCGAAAGACTAGCTGTCCCAGTTTGATATAGTGGAGTCTGCCAGAAGACTGGTAGCCCCAATTTCATATAGTGATCCTGCATGAAGACTAGCAGCCCCAGTTTTTACAGGAGGGCTGCCCGAAGACTAGCAGCCCCAATTTGATACTACGGATTCTGCAAAACGACTAGCAGCCCCATTTTAATATAGGCGATTCACAGCTGCGTAAAATAACAGGAAGATCAACGTTCCTTTCTCTCTTTCTTGTATTCATACTCACAGCCGTGATACAACTCAATACACCCGAGCAAATTCTGCAGCTTTAAAAAGTTCCAGGATTGTCAGAAACACTGTTCCAACTTACCCTGAAGCGAGAGATACCCAGCGGAAATTCAAACGCAATTTAATTCGGGTCCTGATGTTGGCGACATGAGCAGCTGTAACCAACTTACGAATTCAACGTTACAGCAAATACATGACGCAGAAATACGGACTAGACTCCTACTCACCTTAGGAACCAACCGAGGAACTGCCAGTAGATAGGCTAATTAGACATTTAATTAAGTCATTACCTCAGTCAGTGACTAGCCCACCTGGGTGACAGAACGCAAATGTACTTCAGAGAAAGTTATATGCTTTTCAAACAGAGGGAACTATAAAGTATCAAACGAACTAAAGAAGATATATCTATTGCTGCCTTCCCATCTATCTCTTTTCCTATCTTTGTATTTATCTACCAAAATAACTGGGTAGATAACTTTCTAATCAATTGACTGTCTAACAAACTAGTACCATTATTATGTAGCTAGTTAGAAGATAATACACAAAAGTAGGTATTCTGTTCGGCAAATGTCTTCTTCTTCTTCTTCTTTTTCTTTTTCTTCTTCGTCTTCTTCTTCTTCTTCTTCTTCTTCTTCTTCTTCTTCTTCTTCAGGCACTGAACTTCCTTTAATGGTTAAAAGTTATGTCCTTCTCAACGACATCTTTCCATTTCCCTCGATCCTGGACGCAGGTTATCCAATTTTTAACCCTCATTTGGCAAATGTCCTGTTTGACGTTATCCTCCGATCGGTACTTGGGTCTTGCTTGTGATCTTTAAGCTAGAGGATTCCATTTAAATATCTTCTTTACTGTTCTGGTGTCTGGCATTCTTTGCACGTGACCAAACCAGCTTAGTCTTTGGGCTTTAATATAATTAACTATATTTTTACGTTTTATTAGCTTATATAATTCTTCCTAAGTTTTACCCCTCCATATTTGATTTTCTTTCGTAGGCCCAAATATTCTTCTTAATATTTTCCTCTCAAAGACCAGCAATTTTTCGGCAAACGTACAACAAGCAATAACAACTGTTTACTAGATGACCACCGAAAATGGGTAGGTAGGTAATAAACGTTTACTTAATAAACTGAGGGACTGAACAGATCAATAAGTAACTAGCACTCTGACAAGGGATACATGAAGGGGTATCAATTGTTACAGCGACACTCAAGAAATCCTCGCATTATGGACACAGATTATTTGTTAATAACCTTAAAACCCAGCAAGATTGTTTACTGACGGCAGTCAAGACAGAGTACGGAATACAGAAACGACGAGATATAGGGAAATTGTAGCTGGCTGCTGTGTGTCTAAAATCTTACAGAATCTTCACGAGTGACTTCCTAACACCAGAAAAAAAATTATATCAATATATGTGAGCAGTTTCTGAGGTACGGCCTTCACGTTCGCCTGACCTCATTTCTTTAGATTTTTATCTGTGGGGATATTTAAAGCCCTTGGTGTATGCAACACTGATCGAAAATGAAGAGGCGCTTTACTAACGCACTTTGAATGCCTGTCGAACTTTTAGTAAAGGCCTCAGTATCCTTGACACTGTGGGATAATGTGACTAGGCGTGTCCATGTCCATTCAACCACTACTTGATAAAGCATAAGAAATCAACAGCTATTAAAATGGGTAAGTGCAGTGTAAATGAATGATGTCAGTTGCATGTAAAATATTATATAGTTGAGGCGTTTATTTTTTAATGTAATCTTTCAATTAAACTAAAAAAAAATCATTTTCAGACATGTTTATATGAAGTTTCTCTTGGTTTTTATGTGGATAACTCGCTCTTTGAAGTATGTCCCAACATTATTTTAGGCACACCCTGTGTACACATAGTCACTTGGTACTGCAGATATCCAGAGAAGGTTTTGGTGAAACAAAAAACGTGGGAAATTGACAGACTGTTGTAGTCTAAATAGCCTAATGATAATGACGCCATTACATTTACTACAAAATGTGATATAGTTCCAAGTTAATCAATATTAAAACGCATTTCTTTTGTATTGTATGTTACATGAATAACAAACAGCGTAAACTCTCTCCTGCTTTGTCCCACGTAGATCGAAATTGTATCACGAGTAAGAGCATAATTAATGAATTACATCCGTGGAAACTATTCATATTTTCAAGTACGCTAGTGAAGCTCAGTGCAACCGTAAAAATCACCAGTACGGCTGTCACTTAATACAGACACAATATATCAACAGAATGATCCGACTATTCATACGGGTCAATTAAACTAGCAGCGGTAATACAATTAATTTTCTTGAAATATTGATTAACATTATCCTTATTTTACGCTACAGAATACCAAGAGTCAAGGCTTTTCAGGAAACATCCACGTCCATGCAACTTAATTAAGGAAAAGTCAATTAATTAACAAAGACCTTCAGAATTTCTTCGTTAATATCTATCTCATTTGCATACTCGCTGAGGGAATGCAAACAGGGACGTGTTGTATGTCTGGTATTAGATCAACCAGCTCAACAGTTCGTATACATTTTAAATAGGACACACCACGTTACGGAGCAGGGGCGGCTAGTAACGATACTGAGTCTACCGAAAGGTTGCAGCTTCCAATGCGAATGAGCTCTTCACACTTCAAGCCTCGACAGGGTGTTGGTATTTTGTTACATTTCCCATAACAGCATAGACCACGACAGTATTCTCGCATAGATGATAATGCTCTGTAATCTAGAATGTAGATATATGAGTCCATTTCACGGTACAACACGTAATATGAATTAGACGCATGCAATAGTTCCAAACATTTTTCTCTAATACATTAGACGTGTTACATCGCACAAGACTGACATTTTCAAGCTTAATGCTGTGAGAACTTCATGTCTGAAATTGTCCTCATGTTTCTTCCAGTTTATCACTCGATAAAAAAAAAAAAACCGGCGAAGCTGAACGTGCCGGTGAAACTAAGAACCAAATACACAAAGTTTAGGTTACTAACTACACTCTTATATACGTCTACGAATATAAAAATATTTATTGTAAGTTTAGACCTGTTCAGCAAAATATGTTCGTGTAGGATGTATGCAGAATTACATAGAAAAGATATCTATGATTTATACGTAATGGAATACGAATTTATTGACTATTGTTAGAATGATAGGATAGTAGTTCTTCTTCTGTAGAAAAAAGAAAATGAAAATATCTGTTGGTAAAATATTTACAAAAGCTACCGCCTGGAGAACAAAGACAAAATTGCAAAGAAAGATACGGGATAGGAGGAAGAGGAGGAGGAGGAGGAGGAGAGGGAGGGAGAGGAGGAGGAAGGGTGGACCTGAGACTGGGACTTGATTTGAATAGAACTGTATATCCACGGTGCACTTTGGGATTAGTGACTCCGAAACTTCGGGTGTTAGAGAGCTGGATTGTTAGTTCCTTAATTGTGACCTATCAACGTATAATGCGTGGCTTGAAGGGCTCCAGAGAGCTTCTAGTCAGTGCGATGACAGAGAGAGTAATGACCTCTTCTGGAACCACTGTCGTCCAGTTTAAAGACGGTCGCTTTACCGACTAAGCTTTCGAGTCCTATGATCTTCATCTTAGTGTATCATTCAGACATGTCTGAGCATTCCTGCTACAGATCCATTTGTTATGTGTGTATGTTCCACCAGTTAACAAATCATGAAGGGCTCGGCCTGGTCTTGACCAAGATATTACAAAAACAGCCCCTAAATCAGTTTGAAACCCTCCGCAAGCAGTGATTCCACAAAATTACTAAAGACGGTAATGTGTGCTCTGATATCAATGCTTTGCCAAATCTGCTTAAAACGGATCTAGGGGCTAAAACTTCTCGAAGCCATGCGGCTTTGTGGCTTCTAGCGTCAGATTAGCGTCACTCAACTAAAATGTCACCTTTTTTTGAGAAAAAAAGATGCTTATATTTAGGATGCGACAACCTTCAGTAGCTTTACCCAAAGTCTTGAAGAAGTAAGCCTGAAATAATAATGGAACCTCATGACAAGGCACGGTCACTGTACTTGTTATGTTGCGAATTGTATCTTGTGGTTATATAGTTAAAAAAACAAAAATAACGAGCATGGAGAGTATTCAAGATCGCCATCACACACATTACTATAGCCTCGAATGCAAATCTAGATTACTTTCATTTTATTACCGTGCAATTTGAGAACAATATTTTAATGGTTTTACAAGTATGTGCAATTAGTTGGTCTTAATAAATATTGCAAATCTAGATATATGTAGAAAAAAAACACACACGCACGCACGCACACGCACACGCACACACATACCCGTGTAAAGTAACAACTAGGAAGAACAACGTCCGGCACGAAAGGCCATTTTTAAATGTACTTTTAAAACATTAGTAATGTTTAAGGAAATAAGATTTTTGATCGGTAACTTCGTATTAGATGTGATTAGCCTTCAGGTTTGGAGCAATCTGGTCATTATGTTCGTATATTTTCACATATTTAGAGCCTGTCGCTAATTTTGACAAGCGCAATCCGTATCATACCGCGTAGGCCTCATTCTACCTCTCACATTCCTGTTACTGTGTAAATAAATTTCTTACCGACCTTCTACAGAATGTCGATGGCCCCCCCCCCCTGATTTCTTCGAACCTGAAGATGGAGGCACGAATTTCTACGAAACATCAACAACCACCAAAAAAAACTCCCCCATTTCCCAACCGTCAGAAATTCTTCTTTGGAATGTCACACATTTGGTATAATAATTGCTGGAAATAGCCTTACAGACAGTATGAGCATTGTCCTACAATTTTCAGGAAACCAGCACAAACACTCGTACAAGCCGCCACTGCTTTGTCTCCATCACCATCAGCTTTATTATTATGCCGAGAAAACGGTGGCTTCGAGTGAGGTTGCTGAGTGGCGTTGAAACTAAAACTTCACTCTAGAAACATTTTGGTCAACTCAACTGTGTAATTATACAGGCTGAGTCCGTCTTTCTCAGACTTAATTAATAAGCCCGGGAAGTGAGATGAAGACAAGGCAAACTACTCATTAAAAGCCACCTAAGAAACTACGTCACTCAAGACCCTTCGTTATGACCGACCAACATGACAACAAGGCAATAGGTATCCTGGGATCCGTATTAAATTATGCAGCAATCACCGGTGCCTGATTCAGCCTTATGATGTCCGCACAACTTCAGAAAAAAATCAAATTCTTTGTTACTTGTGATAAATATTCTGAAGTTACTGAACAAAATCTTTCTGTGTGTATCTTAACACACGGTATACATAAAAAGGTAAATAAGTCCAATTACAGGCCCGAGGTGCCCAGAGGGTTCCAGGAAGTTAAGGTTCCCAGGTTTCATGACAACGGCACAGGATTGTGGTAAGGTTGTCAACCTTACGCACCGGCCGTTTTTACCTCCATAAACTACTCCTGGTACTCATTTCTGTTAGAGGCTGAGTCGACCCAAGGCCATAGTGCGATCGGAAGGATTATATCAATGAAAAATTCCAATGACACCATCTGGAACCGAAACAGCGACCTTCCGATTTGTAGCACAGCACCTTAACCATTGTGCTTCCGCGGTCCGAACGCTTCTATACATGTGTATATGTTAGTTTTATGAATAAGGTTAAATATGCTTTTGTGTATGGACATGGAACATACCATTCTTATAATAAAACCAACTAGGTGCACTAATTTCTCAAATTTGTTTTTGGAATAAAACTCTACATGTTTCGGACAGTTCCTCTGTCCTTCATCAGGAGTTTTTCACTGTACACACAGCAATGGTGTATGTCATACAGGTTATGCTGACAGCTTGCGAGCAGGAACAGGACGGAAGCAGTTCCGCTTTATTATAAGAATTTATCACGATGCACGGTCACCTGAACGTCAAATAGAACATACTAATGAGCACTTTTTCTATTTTGCGAAAGCGCTTGAAATATTTGACACAATTACATATCAACAGAGAACATTATTCATATTCAGCTGCTGCTCTCAAAGAGTTACATACATTAATTGTACGTCAGGTGCAATTTCTGTAAGAAAAAGATAAAGACAAGCGTAACAAACGGAAGCACGGACAGACATGACGAAGACAAAACGCCGTGTTTCTCAGTTCTGCGAAAGCGCATAAAAATTTGGGAACGAAGGACAGAGATAATGAAAAAGAGCAAATAAATAAATAAATAAATAACAATAATCCGAATATATATAAGTGTCTGCCGGAGTGACGTCAGGTGCGCTGTAAGCACAATTTCGGCACGCATTGCTCGGTCACACGACAACCATTCCACGTCTCCCTTCTCTAGCTAGACTGCAACATTTGTGCATTCCTGTGGGTGGTGAAGTGACGCGCTGCACACGAAATAATTCACAGTGGCAACAATGTGGATCAGGCATCAATTATTCGCCGCTACCGTTTGTGCTGCTATCATTGTTCTGACGGAAATGACACAGTTCGCTGAATAGGGAAGGCTGTGATTTATCAAAGACTATTTTACGCATTCATAAATTCACATTACTGTATTCTCTGAATCCAAACACAGACTACAACGTTTATTTCATGCAATATGTATAGAAATCTAGGCCAAAAGCAAATAAATCAATATCAGGTCGAAAGAGGCTGTTTTACTGGCATGTAAAACACCACTTTTCTACAATTCGTTCCGTAATTTGATTAAAGTCAGTAACAAAGGGAGCATAAAAAGATGTTGCGTTTTCAAACGTTGGTCTAGACAAAGAATTTTAATTAAATGTATAAAAAGAAACTTTAACAAAATGTGATCAAATCAAACTTTGATTAAAATTGTTACCGGAACAAAATACAAATGATTCAACTTAAAAAAGGACGCTTAGAAGCACCGTGAACACAGCTGAATTTGCAGTTAGATTAGTATTGGGCTCACCGCAATGCCGATTGGCCATTTCGCACTCGAGGTGCATGTCTACATTTTGCGCGGACTAAATCAAGATACATCTATATACATATATATGGTTATATTATGGGGGAGGAGGAGAAAGAAAAGTAAAATAAAAATAGAAAAATATGGTCAGAGGGGGGCCTTGAACATAATGCGGCCTCACACAAATGAGAAAATATTATTCAGGAAGCTATTCACTGGGAACAAGTCACAACACTCAGAAATCTACATACCATTTCGTATAGGATCAAATATAAATCAGCAAATATGCTGAAGAAAACAGAATCGAGACTGGAAAAAGAATAAAAATTAGTTTTTATATACATATGATCGATAGGCTATTAACCGAGGCAGTGAAGAAAGAAACATAGCTTAGACTTAGTTATCATAACCCAGAGCGACAGCTAAAAACTTAAATAGATGTGTTGCTAGTAATACAGAATTTAAGGTTAACTTTTCGCTAAAAATTTTCAATTTAGGTTTAATACAAGGGACGTGTACTGCAGAAAAATTGGTGTTAGCTGACACATATTTTTATAAAGTTACTCAGAAAATAAATTATTATTATTATTATCCTTGTTATCTCCTTTATGCAGGGTACTTACAATTATGTAACTGTAACAAACCATATGTCTCGGGTATATAGAGTTGCAGCTGTTCTGTATTTACAATCTGTGCTGCATGCAATGTCATTTCGGCTGTGCAATATGCTTTGTACTTTTACATTAGCACTTTCCGCAGTATGTGGGCAGCGTCCAATATGGCTGCCTTTTGTATTTCCTTAATTTCGTGCTTTCCTGGTATGTTGCTCAGGTATTGTTTGAGCGATATTTAATATGGTTCCAGTCGCCCCTTTTGTTACCGGTGCCACTTTTGTTTTCACATTCCGCATGCGCTGAATTTCTATTATGAGGTCTTTACATTTTAGAATCTTCTCAGCATCTTTCTTGATCACATTTCTGTCTCCAGGAATTGCACTATCTATTAACAGGCATGTTCCTTGTTTATTATCACGGATTATGATGTCCGGTTTATTGTTAGGAATAGTTCCGTCATTTAGCACTTGTTGGTTCCATAAAATGGTAACCTTACCTTCATGACTTGTACCGACTGATTTTGGTACATGTTCAACCAAGTGCTCATTGTCTGATTTTACCCCAATTTCCTTGCATATGTTACAATGTAGTTGAACACACACTGTATCATGTCTCTTGATGTACTGTTCTTTTACCAGTACTGGGCATGCTGGTAGGATTTGTTCCATGTCTCAACAAAATTTTACAGAATTTGAATTTATTATTATTATTATTATTATTATTATTATTATTATGTAATATGAACCGGAATTTGTCACATGGTTTGTAGAATTCGCAACAGAGAATCTGTGTGTTAAATCATTGCTATTTGTAAAGAGTAAGCCATACCTTAATTGTTGTGGCCATGAAAGTAGGCAGCAGTACAAATAAGTAATTACAACAACATACATACTTTTCGCTCAGTAAATATCACAACACAATGTCAATAAAATTGCATGCTCGGGTGTAAGTGCGCACTGAATTACTATGGCCAGTATCTTTTCATCTGCATGGGTCTGCGGCCGCTCGCCTGCTGAGATCGTGGGTTGGAATCCCATCGGGGGCATGGATGTTTATCTGTTGTGAGTGTTGTGGGTTGTCAGGTAGAGGTCTCTGCGACGAGCTGATCACTCGTCCACAGGAGTCCTACCGACTGTGATGCGTCGTTGTGTGTGATCTAGAAACCTCAAGAATGTGGAAGCCATGGCCCGCGTTGGGCCGCAGCGCCACAGGAAAAAAATATCTTTTCATCTAACTGTTCGCTCAGACGATACTTAAGAAATTGAATTAATTCTTAAACCAAATTTCAGCTAAGTTAAATATTTCGGTGTGTTCAGCAACTCAGATCTTCAGCTGAAAGTCACGTGGACGTTAATTTTGAAGTATATGAATTAAACACGACATCAGCAAAGGACCCCGACTTCCTAGACCATAGGATCTTAACATGAATTTATCTCAGGGCGGAGAGGGGGTGTAAACTGAAGGGAAGTGTGTGTGTGAATAATAATCAACACCGAAGTTGTCCCTCAAATGATGTAACATGTGTAAATGCCTGAGTTTCCCCACGATGAACTTCAGAATGCGTCGCGGAACTTGTACACGCTGTGTAGGGTACGCCTGAAGCATACGGAGATCATTTGCAGCAGTTTGCCGTGCCTTCTTGCGGTATTTAGTTATGAAGTTGTGAGCCAGCAGACACTGATACGAGAGTCAGCGCACTGTGGGGAAATTCTGCACTGTTCGTGCGAAGCGATCTACTGTCGCAAGCAGCAAGTCAGCCTCCCTGGCAAATGAACATTTTGCACATCTTCTACATAGAAAAAGAACAAGGCTGTATGCGTCTGTGGCAGTCACAAGTCACAGGAAATAGAGACAGGAGCTTAACGCTTTGGCAGTCGTCTGAGGATGATTATGAGATATGCCATGCCAAACACTATCAAAATGTGACACGGGAATCAGTGCGTACTTCCTTAAGTGTCGCTTAGCGGGTTGTAGAAGAGACGGTTGATTGTCGAGTGCAAATTAGTACCACCAGATGGCAGCACTCCGATGCACGACATGGAATGGTGTGGAATAGCGCGTGGCGACATAATAGAAAGTAATTATCATTAATAGACAACAATTTAAAGTATTCAACATTAGCTTGGCCCTGGAGTGACGCGTGGCGAAGATAATCGAGAGTAATTAACATAAATATATAATAATCCAGAAAGACTAATAGGAGATGGTCAATTTAGTGCCTGTTGTTTATTAAAAACACAACGGATGACATCATCAGGTTAATAAGAGCCCAGCCGTGGAGCAGCGCGTGGCGTCAATAATCGAGAATAATTGAGAATAACAGATAATCATGAACAGTGCTCAGTAGCAGCCCAACCATGTAGTATCCAGTGGTGACAATCGTCGAGGGCAATTAATATTAATCAAGAACAATCTAATAGCAGCGTGGCCTTGGAGTGGCGCGTAATTGTAAGATCGACAGTAATTCATATTTAAATTGTTGCCAATCTGTCACAGGTTTATATTATATGTGTTAAGATTAGACAATCACAAATGCACATGTAGCTGGTACCTTTACCAGACGTCAAGGAAACCTACTTAAGAAGAGGCGAAGTTATTTCGGAATCCTACTTACACGTATATTGGTTGATATTTGGTCTTACATCTCCTAAACATTCTATAACAGGAGATCGGTTACGATTCTGTCCCATTTCTCTTACACTTTGCCTCTATGCCTGTATCGACCCGACATGTTTCTTTTATCAAAATATCCTATACGGTCTATTCAAATTGTACGAAATATTTTCAAAATATTTTATTTTAAATACAGCTACTTCAAGTCATCAACCTAGCCCCCCCCCCCCTTTACAGTGACATCAGCGAGTAGTAACTGACGTAATAAGCTTCGAATCTCAGCTTGTTTATTTAATCATTCCAGTTGTAAAATGTTATTTTTAATTGTTGTGCACAGCCTAATTATGATTTAATTTTAAGCACAAAATTGTAGCTGATTTTCCTGACTTCTTAAATGTGTGTGTGTGTGTGTGTGTGTGTGTGTGTGTGTGTGTGTGTGGCGTCCAGTGGGAGACGGGTTGTTCCATACAGACAGACGGACGGACGAACGGACAAACATGAAGAAAAGAACAGTCGCTTTTCGCATTTTTGCGAAGGCGCCCAAAAACACGTTAGGGAATGTCCGTCAAACGTAAATCTTCTGACGCACTCATTCCATTCTTATTCCTGTTACAATTTTATTATCTGCTTACTTTGTACGTTGGGAGATAACGTTTTCGCTTCCTTACATCCTACAGGGAGAGATATTCTTCTCCCTGCACTAATCTCGTAAAACGGGAAAAGTCGGGATCGACAGCGTCTCCTTAGACTTTAAATCGTCCCTCAGAGAGACTAGAGTCTATTCTATTGTAAACCTTAATTACATAAATGCACGTAAATCTACCGGTAAATTATGTGGTTTTTTTTCGCTAAAAACAAAAGCGGGATATGTCGAGAAATTTTAGTAAAAATTCCAGGTAAGAAATGTCAATAAACTCTTGCCTGCCGTATTAGTGATTTCCATACGGACAAACGGACGGATGGACGAACACGACAAGGCTAGCAGTAGCTCTTAGCTTATCGAAGGCCCCTAATAAGTGTTTAGATTGAAAACCAGATTATACCCTCAAAATTTACTTTCTCAAATAAGTGCAAACATTTACTACCCCTACGTGACACAATAGAAGAAAGATAAAGTGCCTTCTGCAGGTTCTAAGGTTTCCCGATCCCCCGATATCGGTCTGGACATTATTTATTCAGAACATCCCTCAGGACGGGTCAAAGATCGATTACAGGCCAGATGACTTCGGGCACGTGTTGAACAAACGGTGACAAAATTAGGCCCGTTTTGCATGAACAGTGTGTTGAGATTGCTGTACACCCTACAGCTCCGGAGAGTCTGTCGCCAGCCTGTCAACGCGGAGGGTTGGATTCACTCCCAGGGCAGTCCATGTGGCGTTTTCGGTGAACAAAGTGACACTATGACAGGGTCTTCTCGAGTTTTTCCTCCTTTTCCCTTCATTTACCACTTATCCTTTATCTTCCTTTGAGGCACTGCGCTACAAGCCGGAAAGTCGCGGATTTGATCCCCGAAGGTGTCATTGGAATTTTTCATTGCCATAATAATTCGAGTCGCACTATGGCCCTGGGGTTGACTCAGACACTACCAGAAATGAGTACCAGGAATATTTCCTGGGAGGTAAAAGCGGCCGGAGCGAACGGCTGGCAACCTTACCACCTTCATGTTCTAATTGTACTGAAATCTGGGAGACTCAGACTCCTAGAACATTCAGGGCCTGACCAGGCCTGTAATGAGATTGCTTTACCTTTACTTTTACCTCTCTGGGAAGGCAAATGAGCCCCTCATACTTAACAATTCATCAGAGCACCGTCTTTCAACGACAAAAGAAGGAATCAGGTCTCATGCGGGATCTGTAACAATTCCAGTCTACTGGAATACGACGCCGTGTGGGTTGATGGGGGGAACACCATCTTTACGGAGGCGTGCGTTGCCTCTTCCTTTTTCGGATAGTCCAAGAATAAATTTAGATGATCACAAAAATGGAGACCCCTGTTTTTTCATACACAATGGTGCTTACGTGATAACTTTACTGCCTTCATTTCCCAAAAGACGAAAATCTACACCAGCGCAGCTGTGAAAACTTCAGTTTTCGCAAATCCCAGTTACTTTGTACATTAAAATATTTCGACGCTTCTCATTCTAGAGCGATGCCCTTCGCACTTTAATATTTGTGGCAACGTTACAACAAAATTTAATTCTTTTCGAAGACTTGTACAGCCAGTTGGACTTTTTCCGTGCAAAACTAAAAGAAGTACATTTACAAAATGAACGTTTATTTTAAAAAATTAAATATTTAATCGTATTGCATTATAGCCTTACTATTGGTGACTGCTTTTTTGGTGCAAATATGAAAAAAAATTAGAAAATAAACATTCAGTTCAGAAAGTAAAATGTTTAGGCATATTGTATAAAAATGTCATTAGCAGTGAATGGCAATGGCAATCAGCCCAGCGTCGGTTACGCCAAAAGAAGAGGAGGAAAATAAAAATGCTATTGAAATTATTCATACTATACTCAGACATTTCGTTACAAGTGAAATGTCTTGATGGAACCTTTGAAAGTCACCCATGGAGCCGCAGGGTTCACCGAACATTTGTTTGAGTGCCACTGTTCTGGAGTTCCTGAATTTATTGCACTAGACATAACTCATCATTTACTTAAGATGCAAGAGTCCATTATTCGGCAAAACTTTTCTAGACACACACTGCCCTTAAGTAATTTGATTTCTTACGTTTTATTAACGAAATCTTCAATCGGAGTACAAAATTTCCCTTAATGATTTTACTACTTCTCTATCAGCTATACGTTGCACTTACACTAAATCTATGGAGCTGAGTCTTTATTGAGACTCTAACACTCCATCAGCACTTAATAAATTCTCCGCCGTTTGTACGATAGAAAGTTTTATTAACCTCTTAAACTGAAAACTACTCGTCGGTCTCTAAACAATCGCGCGTTCATCTTTAATAGACAAATCTTTAAACAGTAACAGGCAAATTGAACCTGGTATCTGTCATGTAAGAGTGCACTGTAACAGTGAAATATTCGTACCTTTCATTAAATCTTAATTGATATAAAAATAGGATATATTACTACATATCATTTGTCCTATTTGCTACAATTACGCTATGTGATGGCAATGCTGTTAAATAAAAATTGGACCAAAATCCCATTACGCAAGAATTATGTTTCCTATGGCAGCTGAAACATATCAGAGAGAAGGAATAGAAGAAAATGTGGACAGAGTTGTTGAACATTACTTACTTACTCACTCCACGGTGCAGAGTCCTTCTTGAGAAGCTAACTGGTTTGCAGATGGTCAAGAAATTCCCCGCATTTCACGGAACCCGAAGGTTCATAACCGCACTCACAAGCGTCCGTCACCTGTTTCTATCCTGGGCCAGCCCAATCCAGTCCATATACCCACATCCCACCTCCTGGAGATCCGTCCTAATATTATCCACCCATCTATGCCTAGGTCTCCCCAGTGGTCTCCTTCCCTCTGGTTTTCCCCACAAGATCCTATACACCTCCCTCTCCTCACCCATACGCGCCACATGCCCAGCCCATCCCATTCTTCTCGATTTTATCACCCGCACAATATTGGGTGAGAAGTTGAACATTACATGACATAGTTTTATTCGTTTATTAAATTTTAAATTTTAAAGACAAAATAAGTTTGAAATCGTCTCTATAGATGGCAGCATAATTTGATACAGTAAATTGAGTTCTTTATTTGTCCAACTAACGCACACAAATTATTATAAAATTGTTAAAAAGTTAAAATCATACAAAATTATAATAGTTGCTCCAACATGTTTCGGTTTACATAAACCATCATCAGGGAGCTCTCAGCCTGTGCTTCGCTAAAGTTACAATGTTGACTTCGGTTACATATCGTTATTTGAGGTTATCGGT
>Ga0131853_10007201_pt1 | contig 20105 bp, 14 predicted proteins | sample TergutLab28metaG_FD_92764 | JGI IMG/M metagenome (GOLD analysis project Ga0131853, IMG submission 92764) | Labiotermes labralis P1 segment gut microbial communities from Petit-Saut dam, French Guiana - Lab288 P1 (version 2) (version 2) | ecosystem: Host-associated > Arthropoda: Insects >... | reverse complement strand
TGTGTATAATGCCCATGTGTATAGACCGATTCAATGCACACTAGCTGTTTGCCATGACTGCATTTTTTCATTTAGTTCTTGAAATAAAAGCAAAGATGCAGAAGTAAGAAGTTGTATGGGACATAGACGTACTTTTAAGTGCAGTTTAGAAATGTATTGACGGAGGTCATTGATCTCTCTGAGCGAAAACAAGGTGATGGCGTCCGTGACAAAATTACATGACATTGGCAGGAGGAGTATGTTTAAAGATTCAAGCTACAGGCGACAAATTATACCTATTCTATGCACCCCAGTTTTTCACAAGACAAAATTTCCATTTCTATGGTGGGAATATAAGACAATATACTTCTTGTCCGTCCGTCTGTTCGTATGGATCAGCACGACAGGTGGAAATATTTTGAAATGTCTAAACTTGCATAAAATCGGGAAAAATATGGGGCTCTTTTTTAAACACTTGTATGTTTCATTTTAATATCGAGGTTAATAAGCGTAGAATCTCTGTTTGCAATCTATTTACATTGGTCAGGAACGATTTTGAAGTAAAATGTCTGTTTCTGGTGTATTTTTGGAGACTGAATTCACATATTTTTCCAGAATTTCCCTATCACCCACACCTTTTGCTCCAGGTTATATGGCTGGAATCTTCTGCGCCACGACACTAAGGTGTGTTTTAACGTGGACGTTATAAATAATTCAAGGATTTCTTCACCCAGGGAGATGGTGTAGTGTTTTGCAATGATGTTTGTTCCGTTATGGAATTTCTTGGCCATGAATTTATCCCAGATCAGAGGCGCTTGTTCATTGAATCGTCAAAAGTAAGCTTGAAGGAGGTTCTACTCCACAACCGCCATAGATTCCCATCCGTTCCTTTGGCTCATGCAGCCAACAAGAAGGAAAGTTTTGAAAGCATGAAGCTACATTTGGGAAAGTTTAAGTATGACGAAGTTAAGTGGAAGTTATGTGGTGATCGGAAGGTTGTGGCACTGTTACTCGGAATACAAATCGTGCACACAAAACACTGCTGTTTCTTGTGTGAGTGGGACAGCCAGGACAAGAAGAATCACTGTGTAAATAAACTGTGGCCTAAACGAACATCATTGACGCCACGGGACAAAAATTTCGTCAATCCTCCTATTGTTATTCCGGGGAACATTTTTTTGCCCCCTTTGCACATAAAGCTCGGCCTCAAGAAAACGTTTGTAAACGTTATGGATAAAACCGGCCGTGGATTCGGATATTTGAGGAATAATTTCCCAATTGTGAGTGACGTAAAAATCAAGGCAGACATATTTATAGGACCACAGATCAGAGAACTGATGCAAGACAAACAGTTCGATGATGACCTAAATGAGACTGAAGTAAAAGCATGGTTTTTTTAAGAAGTTTTGCAAGGACTTCTTAGGAAAACACAAAGCAGCGAACCATCAGAATTTTGTGCAGGACCTGTTGACTTCGCACAAAGCTATGGGATGAAATATTAGTCTGAAAATCCACTTTTTGGTGTCCCAATTCAATTTTTTCCCCAGAAAAACTCGGCGAAGTCAGTGACGAACATGGTGAAAGATTTCACCAAGTTATTTTGGCTGTGGAAAAGCGGTACAGAGCAATCGGACCACAAGTATGTTGAAAGACTATTGCTCGACACTGAAGCCAATTACCTCCGAAAGTCATACGCCTCCACAATTAAGAGGTACGTTTCTGCCTGTTTCATTAGTACGTAAAGTAATATTTTGCAGAAACAGAGTCCTCTGTATCTTTGAAAATTTACCTGGTAGAAAAATTTTGTATACATATCTAAATTCAGCATAAAAAGTACTGCCACCTTCAGATATTGAAGTACGCGGGACTAAAAAAATTCAATTTTGTTGTCCAGTGTTATGTTATGTTGTGTTATGTTGGCCGAAGTCGTGAAATATTTCTCTCTCACGCCAGAATGTTACGCCGAACACAAATCGTCTAACGTTTATTAAAATGGTTAAGCGTTGAAATCATAAACTTGTGCATTTGTCAACATGAAATATGTTCTGAATATTTGGTATTTTTGTCAAGGGACTGCGTGACTGTGAATGACTTTCTGAAGTGGAATGTCTGGACAGGAGAAAATATATAATTTAATTTTCTCCACAACATTATCCTATTAACCCTTAACCTGCTAGTATGGAAAATATATTGAGCTCCTAATAATACCAGCAGATGGCAGATGGGATTTAACTCGGCGTTTAAAGTGTTAATGTTGCCAACCGTCCTATTTTCCACAGTGTAGCAGTAATCATTGTGTTGGCTATGCCAAATAGAGGTTCAACACAGTAACCTGCATACTGGTACTAGTGGCGCGAAGGTGATCAGAGTACTGCAACAGATGCGTACATTAGATTTACTATTCCGGCGCTGATATTGCCTCCTAAACAACGTAAAATCAATAAGAAGACTTATAATATTTAAGATAAAAAATGTTTGTGTAGGTCATTTATATGCCTTCTCAGACTTTATGTGAAGTCAAAGTGAACAAACGTATAACAGCACACAGTCAATAATGCAGTTTGTTTTATTATGATAATCCCCAACATCGTAGTCAACGTCGAATGCGACGTTTCCTGACCTCGACTTGAATAATACAATTAATTTTGTAATTATTGGATATAAATTGTTACAGCTGCAAACACGTGCACTACTAAGGTTCAGTGACCATCCTTGAACTAAAAAAGAAAGGGTGTTGCGAAAATTGTTCAATATTAGCGGAACCCACATGTTTTACCTCACCGTTGGAATCCCCTGACATATACGTGTAAATTGTGAAATATGTAGTCTTACACACATGAAAGAAATTGGAACATATATGTCATCATTATGTATAAGGTAACAATTTGAAATTATTGCAGGAAGCCCTGACACTGCCGAATTTTGAATCTTTTAGTATGATTTCTGAACAAATTTATAATTTTATTGATAATGATAGTAAAATAGATTTATAATATTTTACGACGTTGTGATGTGAATGCGCGGAAATTTTGACCTTGTAGATATGGGAAAGTTAGAGTGGTAGCAATGTCATATTAGTCGTAAATTTGACTGGGTATGGAGGAGTTGGTCATTCAGTAATGTTTATAAAACTAGAAATTGAACTGCGAAATCTAAAAACTATATGCTAACCGAAGCAGTGATCCGTATATGTCGAATAAAATGGCGAAAATAAATACAAATACAATAGTAGTCTTAGGATTAGTTTAAAAACAATGCTATAACTGCACAATTAATATCTTATTAACTACAATAGCGAAGCTGTTTCAGATCGAAAAAATATAAATATGGGGTTTGCACTGGCATTTTTTTTAAGTATTTGCATTGTGTTATTTGTGATGACTGTGTAGTTGTACGAAAATCCTTCAGTTGATGGTCTTTAAATGATTGTTACAAGTAAAGCTGTGCATGTAGTTTGTAAAATAAACGGTGTATACTAATATGAAAATTAAGGAAATTGAGTATTTTAAAACGCAATTAAGCTTAATTGTAGTGTATTATGTTTCAGGACATAATTTGGCTTATATCTTTGATTGACGATGTACCCTTTCGTTTATAATGCCACGCCAAATCGTATTAGACGCTGACAACCAGACGTGACGTCAGCAACTCTTATTGTTGTGTCCAGGACAAACGTTCTTGGTAAATCTGTATGTACAATAAGACCTACAAATGTATTTCTGTGAAATGTGTTTATTAATCGTTAATACTTACCGAAATGTTTCATCCGCTGTCGCGGTCATCATCAGGGTAATATACAAGAATATAGGGTGTCCAAACCGACTGTTAAAATGCTGAATTGAACAGCTCAGTTTTACAGCACATGTCTCAAACTTCCTAATTCGCTAATTAATGAGAGTTTTTAACGATTAGAGTCATATAAAATTCTAATATTTAAAAATTGTTTTATTGATTTATTTATTTAATATGTTATCTGTAATAAAATTAAAGTTACCACTGTTGTAAATGTAAGACAATCAGTATACATATATATATATATATGTATATATGTATATTTATAACTGTATTTTTAAATTTAAACGTAAAAGAATTGTCAACATGTTACCTGCTTCTGTTTTCTATGGAGGTGTTTACAATAACGGGGAATGATTCAGACCTGCCTGTAGGTTTGATAGGAGGTAAAGAGTGGTGGGTGTGGTGTGTTTCTAGGTGCTCATATAACGGAACTGAAGTTCATGTTTGTTCGTTAACGATCACATTATAAAGTTGGAATAAGTGAATGAAATAATTTTCTAATACACTCATACGTCTGCCTGTTTGCGCCGACTGTAATAGTGTTATCGTAATGTCAGTGGGTCCGTATTAATGTGCAATGTAAAGAATTTGTTTGCCGTGGCTTTGCCGTGGCTTTGCTGTGGTTTAGGGGTGTGATAGGGGTAAGTATTTTGTTATAAAAATGTATAGTATCATATTGCATTCTTTTTTATTAATAGTGTTTATTGGTAATTGATTCAATCTGGATAAGACAAATCGAGAAGCGGATCTTTTTATGTTCTATAGGGTGGATGGAGGTGAAATGAATCACTGTAGATTTGGACATTGATTTTCTGTTAATGTCATTTTCAAATTCTGTATTTGTTTTATGTATAAGAAGATGTAAGCAATTGTTGTTAGCATTAATTTCTTGCATGATACTGAATTTTGTGTTATTGTTGAGACAGTTGTGTAGGTTTATTTTTTGTGTGGGAGGGAATTTTGTGTGGTCATAAATAATTAATATGTTATCAACGTACCGGTTACGGAATGCGACTGATTTATTTTCTATGCTATGTTTGATCACAACTTTTTCGAGCTATAATAGAAAAAGTTCAGATACCAAAATTGATATCGTTGATCCAATACTAACCACTTTATGGTTTATAAAATGAATTGTTATTTTGATTAATTCACCCAATTAATTCTGGAATATTTAACGTAATAACCAGATGAAACTTATTAACATATCACACTCGGTATGACTCCTCTGGACGTGGGATCGGCCAGTTGTGGATACCTCTACTTTGTAACATACAATTTGCACAAGAATGAGACATCCACATCCACGGCGAGATTCGAAACAACAATTCCAATAAGTGAGTCGTAACCGGGGTTGGGTGACTAAATTTGTTGAGGCTTTATTGCAAGTATTGAAGAGGGATATAATTTACAGATATTATCAGTTTCCAGATATGAAACATGTAGAGACACAGTGTGCCGAAAACGTAAATTTTGAATTTGTAAATGTTAACAAAATATTTATAATGCAACAAGCCGTATGCAATTTGTTGTTCTTCGAAGGGAAGTATATATATTTGCAGTCTGATAATCGAAGACTGGATAATTCCGAAAATATTTCCATTTATTAGTGTTGTACCCACTCTGTAAATTTTTCGAACTTTTTCTACCACATCTGCCTAATTTAAAGTATTTTATTACAATTCTCTCACTTTAGAGTACAAAATTAATATACAAACTCCAAAGATTTACCTGCTCTACTGTATGTATAAGTGACCGTATTTTACCTCACCTCTTTGTCACCGACGTTTATTCTGATTGGAATTTTCAGAACGAAGGGGTTTTAATTAAAAGACGTCACTATTTCTTTCAAATTGTTACAAATAGTAAGAAGATAAATTTACTACAACATTCCAACACCGAATTAAATGAAATGCCGTAATTGGTCGAAGCATATTATGCATTTACACAGATTAATAACCCAACAAATTCACACTGAAAATTTTCGCCTAGTCATATATTTATATTCACCTACTGGTTTCGGTCGTTTTTGCGACCATCGTCATGGTATTATACCAGAACGTAAATGAAATATAACATGTCGGTGAATGTTAAAACGATAAATGTTATTGTATAGCTGTGTTTTTTTTTTTACTACTTAAGTTGAAAAATTTTCTCAATACAAAGATACGCAACACAAAAATTATTTACATTGTATTATCTAGAAATCCACTCCTCCACATTGTGGCAAAGAGTGTGATTCCTTCAGCGCCAGAGCTATAAGGATACCGTCATATTGTGTGATTTGGTGAAAAGGGCGTAGACATTAAATTATTTGGACGTGAGAGAGAGAAGGTACTAATGAAACTGCCTAAAGGACAAAATGCAAAGCTTCGTAATTTTGCCTTCATTAACCCGAGTCATACACGTGTGCGTGTTTGTGGTTTTCATGATCGCATTACCATATATGGCTGCACACGTTTCCTTTGTTGGAGTCTGTTTAATTCTTACAGCGATTAATATTAAATGCTGAAAATTTGAGTAATTTAATATATTTGTGTATCCACATTCTTTTGAAGTGCCAGTAAGTTCTTTCATTCTAGTAAAGTTGTTTCACGATTGCCTCTATAAACAACGACCATGCATCACAGTGGATAGGGACATCCTTTACACTAATGTGTTTCTTTCGGAATCGTGTATTTTACGTTGCGCACATAACAAAAATTATCAATTTCTATTTTCCACTAAAAAATTAAGTTCCATTTCACAATACATATTCCATCAAATTCACAGCACTGTAACAGCACATATGTGACGCAATTAGCCTTTATTCCTCTCTTTGTTAATCACCTCCCTGAAGATGACCAATATAAGTCGAAACCTTTAGGAAGAGTATCATACAATTATGAATATAATGTCTTGTTATTGTTGTGCAGTTGTTGGAGTAAACACCGTGAATTAATTTATTCACGGAACATGTATATTTTTTAAAATTTTTTAAATTGAATAATTTTCCTTTTAAGCGTGATAAATACCACTTCCCTGAATTCAGAACCGATATTTAGAAAATGTAGAGTTCTAAGTCACAAAACCTACACCGCCAACACCCCCTCCCGCCGACCCTCTATGTCTTGATGTATTGGTCCTTCTGCTCACCGACAATTATACTTGTGTTCCAGGTTTTGTCAACTCGCTGATTGATGTACCGCTAGTGCTATAGGCTTGTTGTCGGAATTTTTCGTTTCGAAGTACTGCAAATACCTGGAATTAATTGTTCAAACAAGCTCCCCTACACTTAATGGCATGCTGAAACTCTCCGAATCATTGCTGTTTACGTCCATGAATTCTAAAGCAAATAGAATAATGAACTTAGTTTAGTAACTTCGAACAGAAATTGCGAGCCGAAATCTGCTAGCCATGTAGAAAATTATTTTGATTTATATAAGTTTAGATTAGTCCGCAAATTTAACACATTTTCTAAAATTATGGACCAGAACGGTGTTTTGTTATTTCCTTTCCGACGTGAGATGATGTAAGGCAGCTATTATTTCAGCTATGTAAAAAAAAAGTGTCATTCCTCATAAAATATTATAAGTCTAATATCGCAATTAATCAATTTAAACCTTTACTGTTCTCATAATACTCACAAAATTTATTACTCTGCGACTTTTCAGTTACAGATCCTTCAGAATTTGGTTCAGTTTTACAGTTGATGCAGGCAGCAACCTTCATTAAACACATGCGTTCCATAAATTAGTGCTTGTTTACCGAGCGACTCATATTTCGTTTGTCGAATTAGTCTACAACCTTCTTGTGATATTTGGAGTAGAATTACATATAAATAGAAGATTTAATTTTGTGAATATCATAACGAAATATATTTTTAAGGACTGAGAATGCCCGTGGCATTAAGGAATTTTACAGTTTTACATTTGTTTGATATTCCGCTAACAAACTGTAATATTATATGTTTATTGGACCGTGCATCATTTTGATAGTTGAATAAAGAGAGACCAACTTGATGTCACTTGCTTTATTATTTCATTATTTAATGCTCAACATGTTTCGGATGTTAATACATCCATCGCCACGAGCTTGCGACTTATTTGATGAGTTATTTCATGGGTTGTATTGCTCTGGTTCGATGTGTGTTGGTGTTACGTTGTGGTTTGGCTGGGGTGGTGTGGCATCTGTACGCAGTTTGAAGCACCACCCCAGCCAAACCACACCGTAACACCAACACACATCGAACCAGAACAATACAACCCATGAAATAACTCATAAAATAAGTCGCAGGCTCCTGAGGATTTATGTATTAACATCCGAAATATGTTGAGCATTAAATAATGAAATAATAAAGCAAGTGACATCAAGTTGGTCTCTCTTTATTCAACTGTAATATTATACTTTCAACGTGTTTATGCATAATGTTTTATGTACCTTGATTTACCAGATGCTGTACTGTATAAAAGCACAAAACGAAAGGGCTACGTGCATGGTTGTGTGTTAAGATATGGCGATTTGTTTTCTTCGTCATTGCACTTGTTTCGTTTCCTCATTCTTGTCTTTCACTTGAAGCAGAAACATGAAGAAGGACAGCGTCTCTTGCATTATCTGCAGCAGACAAATCCTGCGTTAGCGACAGACACATTTATATATGTAATAATTCAAGAGACATAACATTAAATGACTACAATCATGAGATTCCACTGAAGGTATCAAATGTGTGTCGTAATGTGTGAATCGCCACAATCAGTAACTTTGTGAATGGTCTGAGCAGTGTTTGTAATTATAGTTATTCTTATAGCCATGATTGTACTTGATACTATTGGCTCTCCGTTTCGTTTTGTGAGACATAGTTTGCCGAAGATAAAGAATATTAAAAAATCAAAATCTCATAATTTTTTTAATCAATCTGCTAGTAATTTTTGCTTTTAAGTGTTGTAGAACAATTAATATTTCTTTATAATATGGAAACCTACACTTATCTCACTGATCCGGCCGTTTAAGAAAAACTGTCTTTATTGTGCTGTCATATTCATTTTGTGTTGGTGTGTGATGGCTCCTCGTAATTTCAAACTTAATGACTTGGAAATGGGTAATTGTGTTTCATCATACTAGAAATCAAGTGTGATTAGCAATGTTTAATTCCTTAGCCTATCAATTCTTCTTTCTTTATACAAATAAAAATATTCCTTGCAGTTAACTTTTTAAAAACCTATAGACTATGATGTTATCATTACGGTCTGCAATGCACGCCGTAATGTGCAATTTATGTCGCAGAAACAATTTGATAATTTTGTTATGTTTATTTTTAATTCGTGTAGACCATGGGTTATTTTGGGCACAGGCATATGTACCACCTTCAAATAGAATACTGCACATCCCAATAAGTACGAATAATAATCAAGACTGAACTTAAATTATTATATAACAAGCGTTATATTTAAATTTATTATAGCCTCGTGTTTATTTCGTAAATATGTGGTTGGGTAAAGTTCTGAAATATGTGGTTGGGTAAAGTTCTGAAATGAAAATTTAATTAATTTTCGATGTAACGTAGTCATTAAGCTGCTCGCGAAAACTAATTACCGTAATAGGAATGAAGTGTAGTTCTGGCGTAAGAAGATTTGTTTATTACTATGATATAATTCGTTATTTTAAGAATTTATCTCCTCTATAATGAAACTATTGATGTTGTTTGGATGGCATATTGGGTATTTAAAATTGTACTGGAAGAATGTTGACCCTGTTAAATAAAAGGGACATAGTTGTGCAGGTTTTTGTTCTTAGGTACTGAAATTTCATTTTCACTTTCACCGTAGTATGATTTATTGATTCGAAGAGGGGATATGTATATAAATTTTGGCTTTCTACTATGCTCCCAAAATATTTTATATAATTTGTATAATTGTAATAAAATAGGAGGGTAGGCGCTGGCGCTGTTGTTTGGGGTTGTGCCCTACAAGTCAGAAGTTCGAGGGTTCATTGGATGGAATTATTCCTTCCGGCAACAATATTGCACTGGTTTCTACTTAGTCTTTAACAGGAATACCTACAAGGAATATCTGCTGATTAGAGTAGCCGGCCTCGCGTAGGGCTGACAACCTTACTGCATTCATGTTCTAATTGTCTAGACATCCTTGGTAACTCACACTTCTGCAAAACTAGGTTCTTGTCCAGAACTGTACAGGGATTCCTTCACTAGTTTGTTAATATCGAAGAAGTTATGGAACTTAAATATTTCAGGAAGAAAATGGGGTTAATGTACAGTACCGAAGGGTTTTACATCTATAAAGTGACTACCAATAACAACCAGGTATGCACCAATTGAAGGAATATTTATATTTTTCATCTTGGATTACTATTAGGGATGAAGCATACAGAGTGACTTCAATGGATGAGCCAAATTTCGTTCACTATATTTTTCCACATTGATGACAATAATTTATTTAAAAATGGCTGCAACTAAACTCATGCGTTTAGGAATTGATGCCGTTTGTTTATCAATGAATTTAACAGACTATCGAATAAGCAGAAAAATAAGCAAGCGTTGTTGGAGTTTGGAAACCATGGTTTATTCCAATAAACAAACTGGGCGAATAAGACACTTTTTATAAGAATGGGAAAGTGAAGATACAGACTTAAGACTTTATAACACTATACAGTGAAACAGAACACGCACATAAGAAATGTCTTCCCATGTGTTTGAAGTAAGAGATCACTCATAATTGTTTGGTTGCTGGTGTTATCTTTGTAAAATTTGAAGCTTTGCACCGTGCAAGAAATTCATCGTTTTCAAATTCCTGACAGATGACTCCAGAGACAATGCGTCTAGCCCTAGGGATCTTCGTTATAGTAATATAAGCAACGCTCTAAACTTTTCCAGTAATTCTGTGTGAATATTGTTCAATTCTGAATGTTTAAATTTAAATTTTAAAAATCTAAAATTTGACGTTGGAATATTGAATATTATTTTGTCCGAAACAACAATGTTGAGTTGAATATCGAGAATTTCCTCCCATGCACAATTTGCGCTATCACATTTCTCCAAGCCATTTTTTAGCGTTTAGATTTAATGCTACAAAAGCACGCTCGGTATTTTGTAACAACTGCAAACAATGTTGTGTGTTTGTCGCTGAATTTAAAAAGGAAATTGGGTTTTTTCAGGCAGAAAATTATAAATAGTACCCTAACAGAAAAGAGAAATGCCGCTTGTTCGCAGTGGAGAACATGCAATGAAAGGACTCTTTAGTTATTTCACTTTCGATGATTTATCCAAATTTATCCAAAGTGGATCGCGGCCATCATTTTTCATCCTTCAACTTGTATGATAACTTACGTTGATCTCGCTCCATACAGCTTTCATTTTATTGATTATTAAGTAGGGAACATCAAAGCCCACCGCCTGAAGAGAAAAATGTAGACGCCGCTCCCATTCAGAAAGGGAGGGAAGTGAAAGTATAGGCGCTATACTTAAAGATAAGAACCTTACTCACTTCATCTCATTTATATAAGAAGGCTAAATTTGCCTAAATTATTCTTTAACTCTCGATACGCAATCCACAAATTATCAATATTTATATTACAGATTTTAAACCGTCTTAAATATCGAGGTTTAGTATAATGAAAGTAGATTCTCCTTACGCAAGAACTAAAAATTATTAACCAGTAAAGCCATAAGAATCATAATTTTCCACGCAAACTGTAACAGTTTCTCTCATCTAAAACTATTCAAATTTTCACTTCAACACATTTTAACCAAGACATTTCCAAACAGGCACGTTAATACATTAGTCCACCCTACATAGAATACTTTCTGTCCTTATACACAAAGTTGATTTCAAACTGAATTTTTCCTGGCAATGTTATTCAATTTAATATGCTATATATTTCTTTTTAATTACTTAGGGTCTTAGGATGGCGTTTAATTTGACGAATCGTGTGGACTTATCAATTGTGTTAATAAATAAAATAATTCTACTAGACGAAATAATTTTGCCACTAATGAACTGATAACAAGCTACACTGTAGGTTTTGGATCAATTTTGTTTGATGTTTCTGGTTTACCTACTTCAAACATTCCAGGCTGAAAGCAAATTGCAAATATCCTTCTGCAGTCAGTGAGAGAAGTTACGTAACTAACTCCCCAAACTACTAATTTTATTACAAGTCTTAAACTGCTGGCTTTGCAGTAAAATTGCAAATTTTAAAGTTAGTTGTTTGTGTCTTCGAATTCCATGCGAAATAGTTTGTTCACTTCACATTTGGTGTATTTCAAAAGCCGTAAAATGAGTTCAAGTTGCAGTCGAGAACCCCAAGTTTTAACAGGTTTACATTTTATTGAGCAAGATATGTTATGGGAATCTTAAAACCTGGTCGTGGTGTACTGCAAATGACAGCCTGTGGATTAATTCTGCCAAAGCTGTAGTTTTGACAAGACAACCACTTTAGTACTTCACGCTATGTCAAAAGCTTTCCAGTACTTAAGGACTGTATTGCGAAACTGGTATATCAGCTGGCGTTGTTCTTAAAAACCTAAAGCTGGCTATTGATAGGCAGCACTTCATTATCAGACCAACGTGTATGTTCACATTTGCAAAAAGTGGCTGAAGAAATAAAAGATCGCTTTTGAGAACTGCATGAGTGTACGGTAAGAACGTGAACGATCCATTGATAGGAATTTAAGATTGAATTTCTTAAGAATAATGTAAACCTATCTAATCGCATTACAGAAAGTATGGTTAGAACTTCCAACTTCGGTGACGTTGAAGTCACCAACCTTTTACGTCCCCCCCCCCCCTTCTCCGTTCACCTAGCATAAACGGGACGTTCAGCTCTTGAAAAGGTCGTGCATTGCTTAGGGAAATTAATTACATAGAATTTGTGCTGGCAGATTGTTGGCATTGTTCTTGGTGTCTGTTAACAGGGTAAATAATATCTAAATTTTGGTAACCTGTGTCCTGCGGGAGAAAGGAATTTTATTTCTCGGTCGCAATTAAGTTTCTCTCAGTGGTGTATAGCTGTAGTTATGCTGTATCGTTGAGGTAATGGTACTTATTGCACAACTACAATGATATAAAGTCAAGTTAATTTTGACTTATTCTTCTTCTTAATTACATTGTTAAATACATACATTCAGTGTGGTCACATTTGACACCGGAACAAACTTGCCCGCTGTCAGTTGGAACCCCTTGTTAGCTGTAGCAATGATGAACATCAGACTTCGCTGAAATGGGATAGCAGTTCCTACCCAGTCGCACCCGAATGCCGCGTCTCTCACACTCTCCGCCTGAAACATTTTACATTCAATGTATTACGTTCTTTTGAGCTATGCAGCAATTCATTGAGTGTATCAGTCGCTTGGCAAGCTAAAGAGTAGGGTATGATAAATTATTTAAAAAGAATTTTTTTCCTCGTCTAGAATTCTGCAACCTTAATCAAAAAAATCTGTGACCAGCTACAAAATTTCAATTTAATTTTAACCTCATACTGGCGTACCGTGACTTACGGTCATTTAAAACCGCAAGTAACGAAGGTAAACTGTCGGGTATGTCGCTGCCATTTAAATGGCCGTAAACTCACATAGAGGCATAGAATTGTAGCCCCAATCGCAAACTCCATGTTAGGTAATGTTATGTGGTCAGATTCATGCTCCGGTCAATTTACCCAATTAAGAACCTATGTATGTCATGAAAAGGAACAGCAGCGTGAAAAATCTCGAATGTTTCTCTTTAAATATGCAACAATAATTCTCCCATTCCCTTCACAAAACACGCCTTGCAGTTCAAAGCAGTTCGTAGTAACAAGATATCAGCATTACTGAGAACGAAGCCTCATTCACTCCTCCAAGCGTTGCAGTAGAAGGAATGTCTATTGAAAGTGTGTTTTAATAGAAATTCCTTCCTGTTTACCCCGCTGAAATATAACTAAAGAATATCGTTGACTGGTATATGGCACTCTGGTATTTATCGTAGCCAAAACGAATACTGTTTATGGACGGTCGCAGGATATACTACTACTAAACAGGACTAAGCCTTTGCTGTATTTTTTTTATAAAATTCCAATAGTTCACCGGTTCTTTCTTGTCTCTCGAACATTGTAGTCCTGATCGTACACTGTTACAGAATGAAGGTTTGATAAATTATGATAAATATAATACATACCATTGCCACAAAAATATATATAGATCGTTGGTGTCCGCAATGTGATATCACGCTTTTCCCAACATCTATGCTGAAATTGTGATGCCTCTTTGGTATAATACACACGGTATTATAATTTCAACTGAAGACTAATATTTAGAAATAAACAGACTAGTCTGTAAACTTCGAGCCTTATAGACCTGAAACTTATGGCGTTTTACTATGTGACCACCTGTTTCAAATGCGTAGGACGGACTGAATATTAGTTCCGCAGTAAGTGGTCTGTGATAAGTACGTGAAGACAGCCGGGTTCTTTTCCCTAACCCGGATATCTGTGACTGATTAGAGGCAGCGGGAGTTACGATACACAGTCCCCGAGAGACTCCAGCAGAGACGAGGGAGCTTTTGAAGACGAGACAGGGGTGTCACACCTGCAATCGGACCGACCAACAACCAGAGGTCACGCATACAGCAGTTCATTATTTTTTAAATGCCGTGATAAAGAAGATATGAAATGACGGCTCCAGTCCACTTAAAGTTTTCCCCCTTTATTTTGCTGGCAATATCACACTGCTGTTGATGGAGAGTAAGAGATTCTACAACGGTCACCTTCACAGTATTGACGACAGACCTTCGCCCCTCCCTGAAGCGAATGACGCCGAAATGTCTGTGTTTCTTCACATAACAATACAAATGGGACATTGCAAAAAGGACCAACTGACGGACTACTGCGCAACGACTTATCATTTCCACACATGTTTCTACATTAACGCTATGAAATGGAACAGGTGCCTTCACATCGTTCCATTTTTACGGGTCACAGACAACAATATTGAGCCTGACATGACTGATGAAAATTCTGGCAGGTTATGAAAGAGACGAAATCTGTGAGAAATTCCATAAAAATCATTTTAAAAATTTTACAGCCCTTCTGAACATCTGGCCGTTGACAAAGTTATTTTATTGTTCAAAGGAAGTGCCATTATCCGACAATACGTACCCTAGAAACACAAACATTTTTCGCACCAAAATTTACAAAACATGTGACTGGATTGGATGCACGTATGACATGACAGTTTATTCTTTACTTGGCGGGGGTGAGGAGACACGAAATGCACACGCTTAAATCCGATCTGTAGCGGTTCATGTTGATTACGCAACCAAATTATCGCATGTGAACTGCGAGTGGTGGGAAGAGAATCTTTATAGTGAAGTGTGATGTGTGTTTAATAAGATCATGCGTCTGAAACTACCACGCCTAGGCCCAACTCCAAAAATTTTGAGGTTGGACATTCCTATGTGAAGGTAGAGACCCAAACAGAAATAAAATAAAATAAAAAATTATTTATTAGACCAACTTGATGCAACAATTATTATTTATTGATAAACCAATGACTCAATATGTTTCGGGCATCATTGTGCCCATCTTCAAGAGTGCAAGGCTGTACACTACTGCATATGGTTTTCAGCATTGGACCCATGGAACCATGGACAAAACAATGTCCGTCATATGCCTCTCAATATCACCTCCCTACTAACCCCCTACGAACAGTTTTTTATCCATTCCGTCCATAAGGAAGGGATTATCCATTACCTCCTTAAAGCAGGGATCCTTATCTCTGAACAAAACCCAGGCGAGCCGAACCCAATACTCCAGTTAGCCATCGACCTTTCCCAACCCCCCGCATGACCAAACTATTCGAAAAACAACCTCTACACAGTGCACACGACCTGCCTCCCGACGTCCCAAGACTCCTGCCAGCACTTTAAGGCATGTACTGTTTTATTCCACAAAAAAAAACCCCCTCACTCACTGACGCACATAATCACATACATTCTCCACATTACACACTCCCACACACCGCCTGTAACCATTCTGAACTTACATTACACCATACGTTACCAATAACCTCCAACCACGGCACCAAATTTCTAACATATTAACGCTTCCACACCACGCACCTTCCCTCGATGATACCTTAACCTGTGAATATTAAAACACAGGCCAAAAGACATCACACAAAACACAAACTACAGCGTGTCTAACACAGGATAACAACCATCGCTTATCACTACAAACAATCGATCTCAATACAAACACCTTATTTTGACTTATCTTTTACAGTGCTGAAAACCGTATGCTGTAGTGAACAGCTTTGTACTCCTGAAGACGGAAACAATGGTGCCTGAAACATGTTGAGTGATTGGTTTATCAATGAATCATAATTTTTGCATCAAATTGTTCTAACAAAACATTTCATATTAAGGGTGCACGGTCACAAGAACATAAAAAATAAAATAAATTAAAAATTATTATTTTTGTAAATTAATTTCCTGCATGATATTACTAAATATTCTTACTGCATATTTTAACTGAACTATCTCTGATTTATTCCCAATACAATGCAGATCATTTCATTATTCAGTCATCTTTAGTTCTTAATGCATAAATATGTATTTGCAAACAAGTGCAAACGATTTAAAGGGTCGTCGCAGAAAACCCCTTAACCCAGGCACGAAGAAAGAATTAAATGCCCGGACCATAACAGTATTTTGGATGAATAACAAATAGTAAATCGTCAGATACTTAAAAACTTGGTTTCAAGTTTCGCCGAAGAAAATTGAATGCAGAATGCCGGATAGGGCAAAAAAATACTCAATAATCATATTTAGCCATCATTTCTCAATTGATTTGAGGCTCGATACACATTATGAATAAAATGTACTAACAAGAAAAACAACAACAACAACAACAACAACAACAATAATAAGTCATTTTGTGTTACCTGTTGTGTTAGCTGAGATCCACACCAGCAGATCAGAAGCACTTCACAAACATTGAATACGTAAATTAACACTGCTTGACTCACATCTGTATAATCGCCCCAATTCTGCAAAAAAAGTTTCTAAATTAAATTATCTTGAACAGACACATTATGACACAAAAAATTAAGTAAAAGCGATTGTAAGCAACAACCATATAAAAACTCCAAAAACGGCTTGTATCAGGAGAGTGGATGCGTGTTGCCACGACTAACAGCAATGCCTCACGTCTTACGTATACAGAATCTTTCCACACAAAACTATGTGATCTCACGAACGATATTTGCTCCAACCTGTATCGCAGTTCACCCAGTCTAACAGAGGCTAGAACTTCCAGTTCTGAGTAATTCACAGCAAAGTACGGAGAGATCATCAGCTTCGTCACTTTAATCATTTCATGAATTTGTTATAATATAAAATATTGCAAGAAAATAAAAAAAAAACATTTTGCACATCTCTGGACATGAATGCTATACTTGTTACGCCGTCTTTGTTTCCCACATATAGGTACTCGTGTTTCGTATGTTTCAATATCACTATGTTAAAAATTCAGGGTCTGCTGGAAGGGACAAGGACTTATCAGGTTCATGTGTTTTTCTTTCTGTATATGCATTTGTAATAATTTGTACCAATAAAAATTTCAAAATTATTGATGAAATAATGAACTGCTTGCTTCAGTACACGCTTTAAAGAAGCATTTTTTCCATCAACAGTGGGAATTTGGACACAGTGATCGACCAACGTACTTGACAAACTACTACGGTTTCGTATCTCAAGTAGTGTAGTAACAGAATTTTATGTGAAACATGACACGTGGTTTGTTTATGTTCATCTCATTGGAACTCTCTGCAATAAAAGGGGAGGTAGAATCTCTGCTTTCTGCATTTGTAAGGAATTCTCTAAGTTCTGTATACAAAACGGCCTATGACCTAATTGCAGGTTTCAGTGATATGAAAATATATATTTCGTTTCTTTATATATATGTATATATAAATATATACACACATAAATCTAGAAACGTTTTCTACCTGTAAATTAACGTAGAATGTGCACCTCCTGACTACAAAAAGAAATATTTCAGCAGACAGATTACTGTAGTGTTTCAAAATGTTAATTTTATATACAATACCGTAACTACAGAAAAAGCAGCAAAACACATTCCGGCCAGTGCAATCAGAAAGTGACCACATAGAGAGACATTCAGTGTATCTTCCAGTTGCTGCATGAACCTGTGGATTGGAAGGACAGTTGCTTAGAAGATATTGAAAAGTTATTTGTTAAAGGGCTTTCAAATTTTTTTTTTCATTTGAAATGCTATATATGTTTTATGTAACTGAATAAAATTTAGAGGGACTGTTTTCAGATCAATTTTGTTTCATTTGATGTAATTTGTAGTACAGACATGAAATAAATTATTACTTTGTATTCTTTTCATCAGTCGGTTGAATTATATTATACATTTCTTTTTATCTTACGCCATTATATCCTGATGGTGTCTAATGCACGTTTTTAACTTAGATTGAAATTCACAGTAGACAACTGCATTATCATATTCATCTTCCTGCCCGTGTTGAGGTGTGATAATTTGCTGTCTGATATCCGATATGGCCTCCTTTAGCTTATCGAACTGATTGCAGACCACAGCGGTCATAGTGGTAACCAGAGACGTGTAACCACACATTACACCCACTGCCAGCAGTGTTGAGAAACACTGAAACGAAGTGAATATTTACATCACAAATTTGGGTTATAGTGAAGCCACTAAGTAATTCTGATGTAAACAATTTCAACCTACACTCTAAAAGTTTGAATACATATTCTTGTTTTTCTGGTTGTGTATTCCGTTTTCAGTTTCGAAATCAAAACATTTTAGTAAGTAGGTTTTGTACGAATAATTTCACACGCTGGGAGCGCGATATAAGTGAATATAAAGCATGGAAACGACTGTGGATATAGGAATTAAATTATTGTAGGAAGCGATTTGTCTAATGTAAAACACACTTGACATCTCCTATTACAGGACATATTGTACGAAACATAAAATTTTCTTCCTGTCTCTGATTTGATTATGAGAATTGTTAAATTCTCTTCACTCTCGTGTGTTGTATTATTTTGCTCCAGTAAATAATGTGTGTTGCGAATTGTCAGATAGAATGATTATATAACTGAAGAGCTGATTCCTGTGGCCGGGCGGTCTAAGGCGTGGGTCTGCGGCTGCTTGTGTGTTTGGGATTGTGAGTTCGAATCCAATCGAGTACCTCCATTACTGTCTCTTGAGTTTCTTGTGTTTTGTCAGGTTGAAGTCACTGTTTCAGTCTAATCTTTCATCCGGAGAAGTCCTACTGAGTCTAGTGTGCCTGAATGTGATCTCGACGCTCCGTGATGCGAGGATATGAACCAATTAAGAGTTGAAGCGCCACAGAAAGGAAAATAAAGAAATATAATTGGTGCACCGAAAATAAAGTACTCTGTCAAGTGCATGATAGTTATTAACAGCTGAATGCAATAAATCAAATTACACTATTATACTGCTGATATATTACTTCCAATACAAATTTCGTCCTTTCATTCAACGTGTCAGTACGCGTGTTGTTCGATGTAGAATTGCGGCGGTTTGGTGAGGGAGTGTTAACATTTGTTGAAGACTTGCAAATAAACAGTGAGGATGAGGAGAACAGGTGCTGTGTTCTGTGTGGCCGATAACATCGTGAATATCACGCTTTGCCTTGAAGTATAACCCGATCCGTTTCACTGATATCTGACTCGAGTTATCGTTAATAATTTTTCTTGCTAAACATGGCATAAGGTTAGATCACGTAGTAAAAAATCATTAATCTGAACAACTTGTACTGCTGAAGCGCTATGGATTTGATTTAACTGACTGCCGTCCGATAAACTGGATATACGGAATTTTTCCGTCTTTCTCCCAGTTCTGAAGATAAATCACCCTCCCCCCTCCCCCCACAGGCACGAATAAACCAAGGTGATCTAAATGAAATTTGTTTCAATTCCCCATTGTCAGCAATAACCAACGCTTTTTAGTTAGAGAACAGTGGAGAAAAATAATAAAAGAGGACAGAAGGAACAAAGAATCAAAGAGAAAATTATTTGTCAATTAAAAAAGCCCATTAAATTAAGAATATTATAAGAAGAGATAGATGAAAATCATTTATACAATCTGTCACCTGTGAGATGTTAACCAGTTCATAGAACGGTGAAACAGTCCAGTCGAAAGGATACCACACAATGAACATCGTTTCGTGGTTTGTCACGATGCGTACTGTTGACTGAACAGTATGAACACAGAAGATCGCAACAGCTGCACTTCTGCTGTACTTCATAGTGAGCGGGATCCATCCTGCCGCTGTCAAGTGTCCGGTGTCA
>Ga0131853_10007199_pt1 | contig 20106 bp, 19 predicted proteins | sample TergutLab28metaG_FD_92764 | JGI IMG/M metagenome (GOLD analysis project Ga0131853, IMG submission 92764) | Labiotermes labralis P1 segment gut microbial communities from Petit-Saut dam, French Guiana - Lab288 P1 (version 2) (version 2) | ecosystem: Host-associated > Arthropoda: Insects >... | reverse complement strand
TCACGCTCCGATGAGAGAAGTATTGCCCGGTCATGTCCATGTGCTACTATGTACCGGACTGTTTGCATTCTTCCACGGAGGGCACTCATTTATACCTAGATTTTCAAAAAACAAGAGGCGAGCATTTCGCCTCTTGTTTTAGTATATGTCAGGATTCCTGCTAGGGGAAGTAGATTCGAGGGACGCGGGGTGCCACTCTGGTGAGGAGTTCGTAAGGAATTGTCTCTGCCAAGGCAGCAAGGGTGTGGACGGATTGAGATTTGCTTCCATCTTGGCCGAAAATGGTGACCACGTCTCCCACAGAAACTTTTTTTGAGGCGGAGACATTCAGCATACACATGTCCATACAAATCCGTCCGACTTGAGGGATAGCTTCGCCATAGAGGAGCATGTTCATCTTGCCAGAGAGGATGCGGGGTAGTCCGTCTGCGTAGCCAATGGGAACAACGGCGATCCGCTCGGTACCTGTGGTTTTGTAGCTTCTGCCGTAGCTGATGGACTCGCCCTCTGGAAAATCGCGGACTTGGATGATGCGGGTTTTCAGCTCCATGACGGGTTTTAAGTCTGCGTCTATGAGTTCTGGATTTGGCGAGACGCCATAGAGGGCGATGCCGGGGCGGATCATGTTTTGATGGGTCTCAGAGTGACACAGGGTGCCGCCTGAGTTTGCCGCGTGCCGGAGGGGGATTGCTTGACTGGATTCCGCCTCTAGCCAGTCTATGGTTTGGGTGAAGGTTTCAAATTGGCCACGGGTATAGTCGTCTTCGTCCATGTCAGCGACGGCAAAGTGGGTGAAGATGCCTTGGATGTCTAGGTGAGGTAGCTTCATTGCGGCTAGGGCATCAGTGGGCGCGCACTGTGTGCCCTTACAAGGAAACCCTAGGCGTCCCATGCCGGTGTCTAGCTCTAGGTGGACAGATAGCGTGTGTCCTGTGCTTTTTAGGGCGTGTGAGAGGGCTTCGGCTTGTTCTAGGCTGAAGACAGCTTGGGTTAGGCGGTTTTCAACAAGATAGGCCGCGTCTTTCGGGTTTGTGTAGCCGAAAATCAGGATGGGGAGGGTGATGCCTGCTTCACGGAGCTCCAGCGCTTCCGGCAGACAGGCCACGGCTAGATAATCACAGCCGAGATCAAAGAGTGTGCGTGACACAATAACAGCGCCGTGTCCATAGGCGTTGGCCTTGACGGGGGCTAAGAAGCGGCAATCCTTGGGTGTGTGTTTGCGTAGAGTCTGATAGTTGTGGGCGAGGCGGTCTAGATGGATTTCAGCCCAAGTTCTGTCTGTGTTTTGCATGGGAACCACGTCCTTTTATCTATTGTGTACCGAATAGGGGACTTCCTTCAAAGATGACGCCTAGGACTAGGGTGCCGCTTTGGAAGAGTTCGGCTTTGATGGGGAGTCCGGTTTCACGGTTGAACCAAGTGATATGCTGCACACGATCAGAGACCCCAGTGGTCATCACGACAGTTTCGATGCCGTGGAAGGTTTCAAAGTGGGAGCCTGTGATGGGACCCTCTTTCCACTCATAGACAATGGTGGGGAGGGCGGCTAATGGAGAGAGGCCATCCTCCGTGAGGGGGCCTGTGTCCAGTTCTGCGCCGTCGAAGTGGAGGACAGTACCGGATTCAGAGACTTCAATTACAATGCCGGCGATGATCTCCGGGGCTAGGACTTCCAATGTGCTTGCCTCGGAGCTAAAGCGGAGGGTGAAAGTATGTACCCGGTCACTGTAATTGGCTGTGAGTTCGGCGGAGAAGTGCTGCGTACTGGTTTGGAAGAGTTCTCGGATTTCTAGGATACGCTCGTCGGCTGTTTGAGTAGACCGGCATGCTGTAAGGGTGAAGAACAGAGTGAGAATCAGGATACAGGCTAGAAATTTGCGCACAGAGATCACCTCGTTATAGATTTGAGGACCTCCGGCAGCATGTCGATGGTATCTGCGGGGAGCACACTGTATTCGCCAAAGGCAAGGGCCGCGAGATCTCCCGCTTTGCCGTGTACCCAGACTGCGGTGGGGACGGCTTCCTCTAGAGGGAAACCTTGCCCGATGAGGGCTGTGATGATGCCTGCTAACACGTCTCCGCTGCCGCCTTTTGCCATGCCCGGATTTCCTGTTTGGTTGACAAAGGCACTGCCGTCTGGGAATGCGCTGATGGTACCCGGCCCTTTGAGGACGAGGATGCACTGGTGCCGCTCTGCAAAAGCACGGGCGGCGGTTAGGCGATCCTGTTTGGAGAGGTCACCGCCTAAGCGGGTGAACTCTCCCTCGTGGGGGGTGAGGATCAGGGGGGCTTGTGCTTTGTCTAGGATATCTATATGCCGGGACACGGCGTTTAGACCGTCTGCGTCTAGGATGACGGGGACTTTTGCGGTCTGGATCAGGGTGCAGACCAGCTCGTCTAGCTCCGGGCTTTGTCCAAGGCCAGGACCGAGGAGGAGTGTGTCACAAGTCTCCAGCCGCTGGGATAGAGCAGGGACGAGATTGTCTTTTGGCAGAGGAAAGGGCATGGCCTCTAGGTTTGCACTTGCCACGACTTGATAGATATCCTCCGGCACACCCATAAAGACGAGACCGGCACCCGTGCGGAGGGCTGCTTTGGCGGATAGGGTGAGGGCACCCGTATAACCCACAGAGCCGCCGACTAGGAGGAGCTTGCCTGCGTCTCCCTTGTGCATGTCTCTCGGGCGGATGGGAAGTGTTGGGGCTGTGACGAGGTGGGTGTGCGGCATGGGGTGTGCTCCTTTCTGTGGGATGCCTGTAACTAGTCTGACAGCAGTTCTTCCAGTCGATCATTCGATACGATCAGGCCGTTTATTCCTGTGGACATGTTGAAAACAAAAGTCTCAAATAAGTCTCCTGGCTCTGTCACGGTTTCATACATCATCACAAAATATGCAAAGAGAGCAGAAAGTTCATCCAAAATCTCCTCTGCCTCGTCACCTGTGATTGGCGCATTTTGAAGCGCTGTATATTCTGCGTAAAGTTGGTTAAATTTTGCTTCCGCATGATTCCGTGTCATGCCGCTATGTGTTTCAAGCCAATCGAAACCGTGTTGTGCAATCATCTCAGAAGAGGCCGCGTGGGGACCTTCTAGGTCTTCCCAGATGGCCAATTGGGCGATACCCACGCTGCTGAGGGTTGTTGCAAACTCAAACACTTCTGTGTGAAGCTCTGCTGCGTGTGCAAGGAATGCGTCCTCATCGATTTCCGGATTTGTGCTCTCTGCTTCTTCTGTGTTATACTCCGTTTCCTCTTCCACGGGTGGATCGACTTCATCAGTTGAACAAGCGGCGAACAAAAATAGGCCTGCAATTATGAGAATGAGCCACTTTATTTTTCTTTCCATGATATAAACACCTCTACAAGTTATATGATAAGTTTTTAAATTACTCTTTCCAATTACCTTCGGCAACAAACAGGTTTGCTTTTTCATTTGCGCGGTTTATCATCTCACCATCAAAGCCAAGGCTTTCCATCAGCTTAATGGCGTTGCGTGTGCGGGCGGGGCCTTCTTTTATGGTGTAGTCGAATAGAATTTCACCGTCCTCTGTAATAGTTTCTTCAAAGTGAAACAGCCGATAGGGAGGCTCTAGCATGGTGCATAGCTCCATGTCGTGGGTTGCCGCTAGGCACAGCCGCTTTTCTGTTGCCATGAATTTCAGCAGCTCACTAGAAGCTGCAATGCGTTCTATGGTGTTCGTGCCGCGCAGGACTTCATCGATCACGCATAACAGAGGCTGTTCCGAGGTGTCGGCCTCAGCGATTCGCCTGAGAGATTTGATCTCCACGACGAAATAGCTTTCCCCTGCGAAGAGATTATCTGTAATCGCCATGGAGGAATAAATGCGGAAAGCACTGGATTTGTATTGGCTGGCAAGCACTGTGCAGATGCTTTGGGCTAGGATTGCGTTTAGGGCGACAGTTTTTAGGAAGGTTGATTTCCCCGAGGCGTTGGAGCCTGTGAGTAAGAGGGATTCTGTTGTGTCAAGGTCATTGGGGATCGCGTCTTCTATGAGGGGATGAATCAAATTAATTCCTTGCATATGGCTTGTGCTGGTAGGAGAAAAGTCAATTTGCGGAATGGTGTAAGATTTTAAACTTTTCCGATAAGAGGCGATGGCGATCGCTGCGTCTAGACGGCCTAGGTGTTCGTGGACTTCGAAAATCTCCTGATGATACTTGCCTAATTTGTTTTTCACAATCTCAAACAGGATCAAGTTGAAGAGGAAAAAGTAGTTTAAGATTGCTGCAACCGCGCTTGCTCCGCGTCTGGTGGGGACATGTCCATAGCGGGACAGGGGTTTTAGGCGTCTCAGAGTTTGGTATAAAGGAGAAAGCTGTGTTTTCAGTTCTGGGAAGGCTTTCTTTTTGATTTGGTTTGCGGCATACACCATAGAAACAGAATAGTTTAGCGTTTCAAGCTCACGTTCGATGCGGTTGGTGAGGACATGGCTGTAGATCGGAGTAAACAGAGCCAAAGGCAGAAACAAAAGAAGTATCGGGGGATGAAACACAGAAAGGATACCGCTTCCGATTAAAATTGCTACAAGAGAAATGTAATGTTTTAGCTTGTTTGCATCGTGGGAAGAAGGGGAAAAGATCTGGATCGTATTTGCCGCCTTTCGTCTGCCGAGTTTCGCGAGGATAAGTTGGAGGCTTAAGCGTAAATCGGGGTTTTGCTCCATGATTGTAATGAGTGTCTCCCGTTTTTTGTACTCCTCCTCAGTGAGGCTTGGACTTCTGAGGAGGTAGTACAGATATTGCTCACCAGAGGTGCTTAGGCCTTGGTTTATGCGTTTGAATAATTTGTCTCCTGCTAGGTCGTTCCAAGTAATATCATCTACCAGAAAGTCGTCTAAATCTTCCACGTAGCGGTGATCAAAATAAGTGCGGATGCCGGTGAGGTCGCCGGCGAAATAGAGCAGGTCAGGAGCTTGGCCGTAGTTTTGTTGCAGTTGACGTTTGAGTTTCCTTTTTCGCATGGGCAAGACTCCTTTCTGTTTAGAAGGGATTCACAAAGTTCCAAGCGGCTTGCGCAAGGGCAAGCGCATGATTTCCTCTGTATAAGGGCAGAGACAAGTCCAAAGCCGGAATGTATGTTAGGCCGTAGATGATACCGCAAGCAAAAATGTAGAAGAGATATTTTCTTGCGGTATTCCATGACTGCTTTTCTATAAACTTTATACGTATAAAGCGATAGAGAGAATAAAGTGCCACAGTCAAGAGACCAAATGATGCTACATACAGTAGCAGAAGACGATTGCCTCTCTCTGTAAATAGAAACACATGAGGAAAGAAACTCATTACTTGGAGCAGCATGAGTAAAATCACCACTACAAGCAGCGTTATCATGCGCAAAGGCTGCTTTTTAACAAGACGATAGATCAGGATGAGTACCACAGCCATAAGGCCTATCAGGGTCATAATATTTAGCATTGGAACATTGTCGAGTATATTGCCTGTAGAAATATGTTCCATATCCAAATCAAACAATGTAGCCATAAACACATTAGCGGCGAGAAAAGCTCCGGCATGATTTGCGTGCATTCCGTCTCTGGCATAAAGAGAAATCCCGGGAATTGTCCTGAATGCGTAGACCCAAGCACCACCTACATCTACTAAAATAGCGTCATTTTCATAGGCGGCTTGTTTGAACATTTCTGAAGAAATACGATGAAATTCCTCGTTGGGGCGCCCGTCTACAGCCATCCACATAGGGCTATACAGTACAGGGACCGCCCCATTTTCTCTTACTATTTCGGTGAAAGTTCTGATATTACTAAAAAAACCATCAACATCAGTTGTTATCCTACCGCCCCGCCCTGCGGGTTGTTGCATCACAACATAATCAAAGTTTCTGTTTTGTATTTCTCTTATGGCATTGTCTCGTAACGCACCATCCAAACCTGAACCATTTATGGAAACGTCTACATACGTCATTTCAATGCCGTGCAAGCTCGCAAGTGCCTGTAACTGTCCCGGTACATTGCCGGTACGTACATGGCTGTTGCCTACGAATAGAATGGAGATAGCGTCTGCTGTGTTTTGCGTATTTTGGCTTGAGCAGCCAGCAAAAATACCGGAAATGAGTAATAGCAGAACCAAAATTCCCAGTACGATTCTTTTGCGTATTGTCATTGTATCCCTCGCAGAATGTAAATTATCTGTATTGCATACTATCTTTATTCTACCACACCAAGCAGAACCAGGCAAACAAATGGACAAGTATTGTAATTTCGGGTGAAGGCTTGTATAATATGTTATCAGTTCTCGATAAGGAGATGTGCGGTATGAAAGAACAATTGGCAGCACTGGAAGCGCAAGCGCTTTCTGCGATTGCGGAATCAGCGGATCCGGCGACACTGGAAGAGGTTCGGATTCAGTACCTTGGCAGGAAGGGCGAGCTTACGACAGTGCTCAAACAGATGGGTGCAGTTCCGCCGGAAGAGCGGCCTGCCATGGGGCAGATTGTCAATGCGGTTCGGGAGCGAGTGACAGAGGCCTTTTACGCAAAGCGAGATGCACTAGACGCTGCGGTGCTTCATGTGCAGCTCTTGGCGGAAACCTTGGATATCACGATTCCGGGTGTAGTGCCGGAAGTCGGGCGGCAGCATCCGATGATGCGTACCTTGGATGAGGCTTTGGATATCTTTATTGGGATGGGATTTTCCATCGCAGAGGGGCCGGAGGTGGAGTTTTCCGCCAATGTGTTCGATAAACTGAACACACCAGATGGACATCCCTCACGGGACTGGGGCGATACCTTTTATTTTGACCGGGAGAGTAAGTATGTGCTGCGGACACAGACCTCTCCTGTGCAGGTGCGTGTGATGGAGTCAACAGAGCCGCCGATCCGGGTGGTTTCGCCGGGACGGGTATACAGGAAGGACGAAGTGGACGCGACACACTCACCTATGTTCCATCAGATTGAAGGTTTGGTAGTGGACAAGGGCGTCACCATGGCGGATCTCAAGGGGACACTGAATGCCTTGGTACAGCAGCTTTACGGAGAGGGGACAGCGACACGTTTCCGTCCCCATCATTTCCCATTTACAGAGCCCTCTTGCGAGGTGGATTGCCAGTGCTTCAAGTGCCGCGGCAAGGGTTGCCCCATGTGTAAGGGTGAGGGTTGGATCGAGCTTCTCGGTGCGGGGATGGTACATCCGAAGGTGCTCCGAAACTGCGGGATTGATCCGGATGTCTATTCCGGTTTTGCCTTCGGCATCGGGCTTGAGCGGATGACAATGATGCGGTTTAATATCAGTGATCTGCGGCTGATTTTTGAGAATGATCTGCGGTTTTTGGCGCAGTTTTAGGGGATTTGGGATATTATGACTTTTATACTTGTCGGCAGTTTCTTTGTTATTATTGCTGTATATAAGCTAGTGTCAAATAGAAGCACGATAAAAAGTGGAGAATACACAGTTGCAACTGTCGTTGAAACAAAACGCAGGACGGCAGGTGAATATGTGGCATATCATTCGGTGTTGGAATACAAGGTGAATGGTAAAACATATAAAGCAGAGAGTGGTGGACGTCCACGCCCTAAATACGAAGATGGAGAAAGTGTAAAAATAATTTATAACAAGCAAGAAGTTGAAAAAATACATATCATTGGTGACAGAGTTACATATGTTGTTGCGGTTATTTTAGGTCTTGTGGGAATAATCATGCTTGGAATCGGGTTACATATGCATTTTTCATAACGAAGGAAGTTAAGGGGTTTTTAACATGAAATTATCCAGAAAATGGCTCGCGGATTTCACCACGATTACGGCGAGTGACAAAGAATATGCGGATCGGCTGACGATCACCGGGTCTAAGGTTGAGGGGACGGAAGATCTCAGTACCACGGCGAAAAACATTGTGCTTGGGCGTGTGGCGGAGATTGCGCGCCATCCGGATGCGGATACCCTTTGGGTCTGTACGATGGATATTGGGCAGGAGGAGCCGACTGTCATTGTCACAGGGGCGCAGAATTTGAAAGCGGGGGATTTCTGCCCGGTGGCTTTGCATCGGTCAAAGCTTCCCAATGGGACAGAGATTACGAAAGGCAAGCTCCGGGGTGTGGCGTCCAATGGGATGCTCTGTTCCTTGGACGAACTATTACTAGAGCAAAATGATTATCCTCATGCGGAGGAAGAGGGTATTTTGACCTTCCTGCCGGAGGAGATGGACGGCTATGTGGTCGGGGACGATATTCGTCCGATTTTGGGGCTTGATGATCAGGTGGTAGAGTTTGAAATCACCAGTAACCGTCCGGATTGTCTGTCTGTTGTGGGGCTTGCACGAGAGTCGGCTGCTAGTTTTGATACGGTGCTCACAGTCCCGGAGCCTGTGGTGAAGGGTTCTGGCGGGGATGTGATGGAGCACTTGGATGTAGAGATTTGGGACGCGGATCTCTGCCGCCGTTTTTCGGCTCGGGTGGTGCAGAATGTAAAAATTGCGCCCTCTCCTGTGTGGATGCGCCAACGTCTGCGGAAGGCGGGTGTGCGGCCGATTAATAATATTGTGGATATCACAAACTATGTCATGCTGGAATACGGATAACCCCTCCATGCCTTCGATCACGCTTGTTTAGAGGGCGGGAAGATCAATGTCCGCCGTGCGTTTGAAGGGGAGACGATTGTGACCTTGGATGGTTCGGCGCGGACACTGGAAGATACCCTTGTTGTTGCAGACGGGACGAAAGCCGTTGGTATTGCAGGGGTCATGGGCGGTGCGTCTAGTGAGATTCGAGACGAGACCAAGACTGTGGTTATTGAATCTGCCAACTTTAACGGTACTTCTGTCCGCAAGACGGCGGCACGGCTTGGGATGCGGACGGATGCCTCCAGCCGCTTTGAGAAGGGACTTGATCCCATGGCGACCCTTCCGGCGGTACAGCGGGCTTGTGAGTTGATTGAGCTACTTGGTGCGGGCGAAGTGGTAGACGGGATTGTGGATGTGATCGCCGCTGACCGTTTTCCTGTTACGATGCAGCTTGAGGCAGAGCGGATTAACGCGCTTTTGGGGACGAAGATTCATCGGGATGAGATGGTTCGGATTTTGGAGAAAGTCGGCTTTACCGTAGCCGCAAATGACCTTGTCACAGTACCGGCTTTTCGTTTAGATATCCATGAGTGGGCGGACTTAACGGAGGAAGTGGCGCGGTTTTATGGCTATGATGTGATCCCGGCGACCATAATGAAAGGGGAAGCGGTGCAAGGGGGCTTTAATTCCCGGCAGAAGCAGGAGCGGCGGATTGGTTCTCTCATGCGGGGGCTTGGGTATAGTGAGATTTTGACCTATACCTTCACCGGGCAAGTGGCCTATGACAAAATCCGTTTGCCGAAAGAGGATCCGCTTCGGAAGAACCTCACGATTCTGAATCCCCTTGGGGAAGATACCAGCCAAATGCGGACACTTGCGGTACCTGCCATGCTGGAGACTTTGGCGCGGAACCATAATTATCGCAATGAGTCTGCCCGTCTCTATGAGCTTGCTCGTGTGTATATGCCGAATGAGGAGAGCGAGACTCTTTGTGATGAGCAGCTGCATCTGACCTTGGGCGCCTATGGTGACGGGGCGGATTTCTTCGTACTCAAGGGTGCGGTGGAAGCCTTGCTGAAAGAGCTTCGCATTGCCGATGTGACTTGGACTGCCTATGCCGATGATACTGCCTATCATCCGGGTCGTTGTGCGGAACTTCGCGTGGGGGATGTGACTCTCGGTCGTGTGGGGCAGGTGCATCCGCTTACAGCGAAGAATTATGATTTTGACATGGAAGTCTTTGCGGCGGAGCTGGATGTAGAAGCCCTCCTTGCGGCGCAAGGGGCGGAGCCGCTCTTTACGGCAGTGCCGAAGTATCCGGCTGTGACGAGAGATTTGGCTGTGGTGTGTGAGTCTGCTGTCACAGTGGCGGATTTGCTCGGCGTGATTACCTCTGCCGGCGGGAAGCGCCTTGTGGGGAGCCAGTTGTTTGATATTTACACAGGGGAACAAGTGGCAGAGGGGAAAAAGAGTGTTGCTTTTGCCCTCAAGTTCAGAGCGGATGACAAAACCCTTACAGATGAAGATGTGGACGCCGTGATGGAGAAGATTTTGACTGCTCTCCGTGAGAAATTAGGGGCGGAAATTCGCTAGGGGAAAAAACGTCTCTTTACAGTCTGTATAAAGTTTGATAAAATGGTTGAAAATGTGGTAAACTTTGGAGGAGGGGTGATAAAGTGGAATATACGCAAAAGTTTTCAGTTGTGGGCCGGGATGTTGAGATTCGGGAGATTATGGCCAGTGTGTATGACTCCCTGATCCAGAAGGGTTATAACCCAATCAATCAAATTGTGGGGTATATCTTGTCTGAGGATCCCACCTATATCACAAATTACAATAACGCTCGCTCCCTGATCGCGCGAATTGATCGGGATGAGCTTCTCAGAGAGCTTGTGATTCAATATCTGGATCATAAGGAGTAGCGCTTTATGCAGTCGTATGTGATTACCATTCCGTGGGTGCTGGTGATTTTGGGAATTGTGCTGTTTGTTGCTTTGGCAGCGGGACTCATTGTCTTTGTAGTGCTCTTGGCTGGTCGTAGCAGGGCGGAGAAGGCTCCCAAGGCGCGTGACATGCGCTGTTTGCGTTGTGGGATGAAAGCGTCTGCGGAGTTTCAGTTTTGCCCCGGATGCGGGTATGTGCTGAAGCAGTGAAGTATTTGAAATAGGGAAAGGGTATGTCTCACGAGGCATACCCTAAACTTTTTTAAAAAGGCACTTGACTCTCCCCTAGGAGGAGATTGTAGGATGGCATTACAAGGAAGGAGGAGAGGTCAATGTTTCGTATTGGTGAGTTTTCGAAAATGAGCAAAACCACAATCAAAGCCCTGCGCTATTATGATGAAGTCGGCTTGCTTAAACCAGAAGAGATCGACAAGTTTACAAGCTATCGCTTTTATACGACCGATCAACTGATAAAGCTTCATCGCATACAGGCCTTTCGTCAAGTGGGCTTATCCATTGATGAGATCAAGCTGATCTTATCCGGGCAAGATGCTACAAGCATTTTGCAAAAACGCAAAAGGGAGCTTATATCAGAACTCGCTGAAGGCGAAAGCCAACTCTCCCGACTTGAATTTATCCTACAAGGAGACGAAGAATTTATGAACTATGCCGCGACAATTAAAGATCTACCGGGATGTGTGGTCTATTCCAAGAAAATGACGGTGCCGAGTTATGACGCGTATTTCGAACTTGTCCCCGCAATCGGCGCGCAGATCGCAGGGCAATATCCCGACCTGAAATGTGCAAGTCCTGAATATTGCTTTATCGCTTATCTGGATGGCGAGTACAAAGAGCGAGACCTGAACATCGAGTTTTGTGAAGCTGTAGACAAACTGTACCCTGATTTTGACGACATCAGCTTCCGGGAGATGGCGCCGACGAGGGTTGTCTCAGTTTTGCACAAGGGGTCTTATGGGGGACTTTCGCAGGCATACGCCTATGCCTTCAAGTGGATTGAAGAGAATGGTTATGTGGCGGCAGACAGTCCGAGGGAGAGTTATATTGATGGGATTTGGAACAAGGAGACGGAAGAAGACTGGTTAACTGAACTTCAGGTGCCGATTGCACCAAAATAGAAGAAGGCCTTGCGGTATAGGGTGCCGCAAGGCCTTTCTATTTGGGTAGGAATTTTATTGGGTGCTGAGACCAAAACCTCCTTTTGTAAAGGAGGTGGCAGGCGAAGCCTAAGGTCGGATTCAAATTTGCAGAAAGCCTGAAAAGGGCAATCCTTAGTCAGCTTCGCTGACAGCTCCTTTACACCGCAGATACCCCTTCCGCCGAGCCAATCGCTTCGCTCTTGGGGCGTCAGTTGCAAAAGGAGCCTAGGGGCTTTTGTGTTTCTTATAAACAAGGCATATTACGATGAAAATACTGATCCCGATCAGTCCGAAGACGCCTATCCAAATTCCGGGATGAGGGGTAGAAGAAGCCTCTTCTTTGACTTCTTCTACCGATATGTTTTCGGGTATCTCTACGCTTAGTGCTGTGCGATATTCCAGTTCCGCGAAGCCGTATTCCAGCAGTGCCTCGGAATCTGCAAAAGCGGCGTCTCGGCTTGAGGCGTTCATGGTTACGGCGATGATCCGTCGTCCATCTCGGATTGCAGTTGTGGCGAGACAGTAGCCGGCGGCTACTGTAGCACCGGTTTTGAAGCCGTCGATTTCTGCGGAGTCAAAAATTAGTCTGTTGATGTTGAAATACTCGGTGTCATAAAACAGGAAAGATTCCAAGGAGGAATATCGGAGTACATCGGGGTGGCTCTGGATGAAATGCCGAATGAGAATCGCCACGCAGTGGGCGGTTTTTTGATTGTCGCCCCATAGGCCGTGGGCGGTTTCGTACTGGGCGTTCATCCCCAATCGCGCTGCTGTTTCGTTCATTCGCTCTGCAAATGCCTCCTGTGTACCGGAGATGTATTCCGCGATGGCGACTGTTCCGGAGTTAGAGGAGGGGAGGAAGATTAACTGGAGAAAGGTGTGGACAGTATAGGAAGCGCCTTCCGAAAAAGGCGCTCGATGGTCAATTGCGGTGCTCATATATAGGGCATTGGGACTAACCGGGATGAGGGATTCTTTTGTCAGATTTCCTGCCGCGATTTCTTCGTAGAGAATGTAAGCCGTCATGATCTTTGTCAAACTGGCGGGAACTAAGCGAGTATCCATATTTCTGTTGTAGAGGATATCGCCCGTGTCAAAGTCGATTACAACTGTTGCTTCTGATAAGGGGGATTCCTGGGCAATGGATATTGGGTTCAGAAACATGAAAAGCAGTAGCAAACAAGCGATACAGATTGCTTTTCTTTTCATATTATCTCCGGCCCATCCGTGCCCGTTTCCGTTTTCTCTTGCGCACACCACGGATGATGCCGCCGATGACAAAGAGCAGGAAGAGGGCGATGAAGGCGATGACGGCGAACTGCACCCAGCCGCTTTGCAGGGTTTCTTCCACCTCGTGCTGGATGACTTCCACCCGGGAGAGGGTAATGCTGTCTGCCGCAATTAGAGCAATGGGGCCGAAGGTGCGGTCTCCGTATGTGAAGGTGACTTCGCCTAGAACATCGCCTCTGGTGATGGGAGCTGAGAGGGTAGTACCTGCCTCCTGGTGGAAGAGGGTGACCTCACGCTCGAAATGATCGAGATTGGTACCCTCTCTTGCGAGAGAGATGATTGGTTCTGCTGTTATAAGATCTATACTATCTGCCTCTTCGCCGAACTCTACGGGAACAATGGCGAGGACAGTGTCAGCGGATAAGACTTCTCGATAGGCGAAGGTGTAAAATGCCCATTCATAGAGGTGGGCGGTTTGGGTGAAGTGATTTACCGATTCTGCAACAAGGGTTTCGCCAGTGTGCTCTACTTCTGCCACATCAACTGGCACACCCATGACGACGGCGAGGAAAGAGACATCGCCTCTGGTTGCTGTTGAGATCAGGCATAGGCCAGCGGCGCTTGTGAAGCCGGTTTTGACACCGTGGGCGCCGGGGAAGTAGTAGTCAGACTCTGGGTCTGTGAGACGGTTTGTAGAGACAAAGATGCCCGCATAGCGCCCTTCACTGCCGTCTGCCATGCTAGAGGCCGCGTGGGGGCGTTCTTGCAGAGCATAGAGTTCCACAAAACGGGGATGAGAGATAGCGTATTGGGTGATGAGGAAGAGATCATAGGCGGTGGAATAGTGGTTATAAGCGGTTAGGCCATGGGTATTTGTGAAGTTTGTATTGTAGGCGCCCAGCTCTCTGGCGCGGGTGTTCATCAGGTGGAGGAAGCTGTCTACAGAGCCTGAGACATGCTCGGCAACGACGTTTGAGGCGTCATTTGCGGAGCGGAGCATGACGGCATAAAGCAAAGCCTCAAAGCTCATGATCTCACCGACTTGCAGTTCTAGACTGGCTCCGGTTGGAATCATGTCAAAGAGGGCGGTTTCGCTTGTCGTGACTTGATCGCTGATGCTCACCTCGCCCCGCTCAAGGGCCTCGATGGCTAAGAGGGCGGTCATGATTTTGGTTGTAGAGGCCGGGTCGATGCGGTCGTGTTCGTTTCTGGCGTAGAGGATTTCCCCCGTGTGGGCGTCTGCTAGGACAACAGCGCGCGCCATCCAAGCGGGGCTGCCGTCGTTGGCGATTGCCAGAGGTGTTCCGAGTAGAGCCAGAATGAGCAGTGATAGCAGAATAGATGTGAGGATTCTTTGTTTTTTCATTTTACTCTCCCGCAATATGTGGATGTATGGTATAGTAGGATAAAGCGATTGTCGAGCTGTGTCGAAGGGACAAAACACTCCATATATTATAACGCATTTCAGAGTGCAAAATCAATGGTATTTTGACAAGTTTTGCAAGGGAGAGAGATGTATGATAGAACAAAAAACCATCGCAAAGGCTCTCGTGGCGCTTGTATGTCTTGCCGCTGTATTTGCGGTGGGACTCTTTATCGGCCGCACCGGCGGTATCGGAGATTTTTCGGTGACGACTCAATATGCGGTAGGGGCTATGGATGCAGAGGAACTTGGCGAAATCAACCGCCGCGTAGAAGCGCGGGCGGCGGAGGCGCAGGCAGGAGCGGAAGAGCCATCAGAAGCAGAGCAAGTGCCGGACGTTCTGGATTCTGCGGAGGCAGGTCTCATTAATATCAACACAGCAGACGCGCAAACACTGCAACTTCTGCCCGGTATAGGCCCTGCGATTGCGGAGCGGATTATCGCCCATCGGGAAACCCATGGGGCTTTTCGGATTATTGAGGAAATTACAGATGTTTCCGGCATTGGTGAGGCGCGGTTTGCAGATATTCGGGACCAAATCACAGTGGAATAGGAGGATTTGTCATGCGTATTCTCGTTGTGGATGATGAAAAGCTTTTGGTCAAAGGGATCAAGTTTAATCTGGAGAATGAAGGTTATCAAGTCGATGTGGGTTCAGACGGGGTAGAGGCTGTGGAGAAGGCGAAGAGTGGGGACTATGATCTCATTATTTTGGATCTCATGATGCCGCGTCTAGACGGGCTCTCTGCCTGTATGCAAATCAGAGAGTTTTCCATGGTGCCGATTGTGATGCTCACAGCGAAGAGTGAGGATACAGATAAGCTCCTCGGCTTTGAGTATGGGGCGGATGATTATCTGACGAAACCATTCAATATTTTAGAACTCAAAGCCCGGATTAGGGCGCTTCTCCGGCGGAGCTCGAATGCGGGTTCTTCCGGGGAGGAGTCATCTTCTCAGCTTACAATCGGGCAGCTTCGCATTGATCCCTTGCGCCGCAGTGCGGAGCGTGATGGGGAGAGCGTGGAGCTCACAGCGAAAGAGTTTGACCTGATTGAACTGCTCATGAAAAATCCGGGGCGGGTGTATAGCAGGGAGAATCTGCTCGATATCGTCTGGGGTTATGACTATCAGGGCGACATCCGCACGGTGGATGTGCATGTGCGCAGACTCCGGGAGAAACTAGAAACGGAGCCTGCTGAACCTACGCGGATTTTAACGAAGTGGGGTGTGGGTTATTACCTCAAAGCAGAATAAAAAGGGGAGTCTCATCAGCTGGCTTGTGGGAAGCGTACAGTTGAAGTTTGCCCTTTCTTACATCGCGCTCATTGTGGGCTTGTTGCTTCTGCTCAATACCTATCCCATGATGGTCTCACGAGATCTTGTGTTTGCGGCGAATCGGACGGCGCTGACTTCCCAGGCCTTGGGGGTCAGTCTATCCCTTGGCGGCGGAGAAGAGCTCCATGAGGAGACTGTGGGGCAGGCCATGGGGTTTTTGGACATTCAAAATCTGACCCGTCTCCTTGTGACAGATGCAGCCGGGGAAATTATCTATGATACGGCACATGGCGGAGGCGAGGGACTAGAAGATCTGGAAGTATTCCCCTATCTTTCCCGGGTGTTCAGTGGCTATGAAGTATCTCATGTTGCGTATAGTGACGGCAGCTTTCGCTTTTGGATGGCTTGTCCGATTATGAATGGCGAGACACAGATCGGGGCTGTGTTTTTGTATGAGAATGACATGGCTCAAGGGGCGCTCATTGAGGGGATTGCGCGGAATTTGCAGAATATCTCCATCGGGATTTTTATTGCCGCTCTATTTTTAACCCTGGTATTCTCCCGGACACTAACAAAGCGGCTGACGGAAATGCTCTCCGCCATGCGGATTGTGGGGCGGGGGGATTATAGCTATAGACTCGACGTACATGGCCGGGATGAGTTGGCAGAGCTGGGACAGGCTTTTAACGGTCTCACGAACCGCTTGGAAGAGACGGAAGGGATGCGCCGGCGTTTTGTATCAGACGCGTCTCATGAGCTTAAGACGCCACTTGCATCGATTCAGCTTTTGTCAGACAGTATTGTGCAGAGTGAAGACATGGATATGTCCACCATTCGGGAGTTTGTGGAAGATATCGGACAGGAGGCTGAACGTCTGGGACGGACGACGGAGCGGCTGTTGCGTTTGACTCGCCTAGATATGGAGCCAGAGATGGAAACCCTTGTCCCCGTTGACGTGGGGCGTGTGGTGAAGACTGCCGGGCATATGCTCAAGCCCCTTGCAAAAGGCTGGCAGGTGGAGATGGTCTTTGATCTGGCACCGGATTGTCGTATTTTAGCGACAGAGGATGATATTTACCAGATTGTATTTAATTTGGCGGAAAACGGGATTAAGTACAATGTGACAGGGGGGACACTCTATATTCGTCTCAGCCAAGGAGACGGGCAGGTGCGGCTTACCGTAGAAGATACAGGTATTGGGATTCCGGAAGAGGATATGCCCCACGTCTTTGATCGTTTTTACCGTGTGGATAAGGCGAGATCTCGCTTTGAGGGCAGCAGCGGGCTTGGGCTCTCGATTGTACGGGATACGGTGGATCGACATGGGGGGCAGGTAGAGCTTACATCCCGCGAGGGCGGCGGGACTTGTTTTGTGGTGACCTTTCCGATGTATGAGGAGGGAAGTTTGGGATAGGTGTGATTATAGGTAAACATTGTAGGGTGCTGCGGTAAACCGGTGTTATTTGTAGGGGACAATGCCCACATTGCTCTACAATGTACAACAACGCCCCTTAATAAACTGTTATTAAGCATTAAACTTTCCATTCGATCCGGACACTTTCACTCGTAGCTTGGATTCTGGAAATTAACCCATTCACCACAAGCCGTCTGTCCTCAAAGCTCACATCGTCCCAATTCGTGAGGTAGCCGGATATACTTTTCGCGTGTTCCAGTGAGAGGGTTGATGTCCTCATATCGGCAATCGCTTTCATCAGCGATTGCCGTTTTGTGTCTAGTGCTTCAATCTTACCATTCGCATACGATAAAAGGGTAGAATTTGCACCCGTCAGACTATCCAGTAGCTTTTCAATCTCACTGTCCACCTCAGCAAATTCCACGTTCAGCGCAGTCAACTTCGGATTTACCTTTGCGGGATTGCCTCTCGTCAGAACTTGAAAGGCGCTGAGTTTTCTTACCATCTCATTGTAAATGGATTTTTCAAACTCATATACGCGGAGCGTTCCGCACCCCTCACAACTCCTTGTATCTGTTCGCTTTCTGCAACGAAAATAGGAATTTCCTTTGGGGTTGTTCGTGTTCATAAGTCCCGCCTCACATCTGCCGCATTTGACTTTCCCCGCAAGCCATGTACTTTTGGCTTTGTGCTGTCCCGGAAACGCCATATTGTTCATCATCTTTTTGCGGCACGCAAGCCATATATCCGAAGATACAAGCCCCTCATGGGGTGCAATAACTAAGGTGTGATCTTTCAGCCCTGCTTTTTTGCTCTCGGATGTACCACGCCCTGTGTAGAAATAGCAGCCGTTTGTCCCAGCAAAGTCTGACACCTCATTGACAACATCTGCTCCGTGACCTTTGAAGAAGTCATAAATATCGAGGTCGGCTTGTACATAAGCAGGATTTTTTTAGCATATATGAAATTTGGCTCCTTGTTAACTCAATCCTATCTATGTTGATGCCTTGATCTATGAAGTGACGGATTATATCGCCAAAGGAAGTGTTGGGGTTTGCGTACATTTCATACATCGGTCGAACATGGTTAGCGGCTTCTGGTTTGGCGACCATCTTCTTCGTGCGGATACCGTCTATGACGGTACGCTCTAGTGTGTACCCATAGGATGCCTGACCACTCATAAAAAGCCTTTTCTGCACCGAGAGTGAAAAGCGTCCTGTACACGCTTTTGAATTGTCTCCCGCTCAAGCTGCGCAAAGTCAATACAGATATTCAGCATAGTCCGCCCCATCGGGGTTGAGGTATCAAACTTCTCCGTTGCCGAAACAAACTCCACATTGTACCGTTGGAACAATTCCATCATTCTCGCAAAGTCGATGATCGAACGGCTGATGCGGTCGAGCTTGTAAACGATAACCGTTGAGATTAGTCCCTGCTCAATGTCACGGATCAACATCAAAAGCAACTTATTTGCGAATTTATTGATCCTTAGCCCCATACTTGCTAAACACATCGAATAGCTGGATTTCAACTTCACGCTTCCGTTTTTCCCTTTTCGCATTGGGGGCTGCAAAGCCAGTAAAATGGTTAGTTTTGTGCGAAATAAATTGGGTGGCTCACGACACCTTGCGAAATTAAAAAGTGGTAAAATAAAAAAAGGTCTTGTGATATAAAAAGTCACAAGACCTTGGATAAAAAACTATGCTAATGACGTGGCAATGATCTTTCTCTATGCATACACAAACTCCGCACCACGCTCAGTCAATTCTCTGATGGAAGTGACCACTAATCGTAGGTAGCTACCCCCGCTGAGTTCGAACTCTTCGAGCACACCAATAACTTCTACCCATGTGTTATCAGGGAATGGCTCTACACCATCTAAGTATACCTCAAATCCGACAATACCATCATCTCCGCAACAACCGTATGTACGGCGACTCACATAATGAAAATATATGCCCCGTGTCTCCCAATAGGCCGTCCGAAATAAGCCCTTATATTGGATCACTCGTCCCAAATAATCATCAGAATTTAAGTATATCTCCGTGATCTCTGCGACAAAGAATCGCTCACCGATTACAAGTACATCTTCAATATTTGTGCAAGCCGTAAAAAGTAAGGCAATGATTAGAAATAGTATGACAAATTTTTTCATGCAGAGCTCCCTTATCTGGCAAGGCTTATAAAACCGTCCTGTGGGATTTCTTTGTTCCATTCAGTATTTCATCTATTTTGCCATTAGCTTAGCGTACTCGTAAACGCCATAATATTTGCAATCATAATATCCAATGCGCCAAGTCCGCCAAGAAGCGTATACCACGGATTGCCTTGTAGCACATAGATATGTCCCTCTTGTGTCGCTGTTGTGCTTTGGATAATGGAATCAGCCATGAAGTTTTGGACACCTACACCACCGTTTAGACTGTCCATATCTGTGCGGTCTAATAAGAGAATGACATCGGGGTCTACAGAAAGGATAAATTCTGCTCTTGCGTCAAAACCGTGTTGATCACCCCACTCTGGCAAATCATAAGCCGCGGGCAGGAAACCGAACTCATTGTAGACCATGTGGAAACGGCCATCGGGTAAGAAAATAGACATACGATCTTCCCATAGCATGACAAAAAGTGCTGTGACTTCAGAATCTTGTACCTTTTCGCGCAAATCGTTTAGCGCGGTTACTGAAGCGTCAAGGTATGTTTGTAGTTCATCTGCAATCTGCGGGAAGATTTGTTGTAAAACATAAACGTTATGTTCAAGGTCTTCAATCAAGTTAGAGCGTGTTGAGTTTTGTGTAAGACGAATAAAAGCTGTATCTGGGTATTTCTCACCCGCTTCTGTACGTAGCTCTGCTCTTACTTCTGGGCTGGTCGTTTCACCGGCGGCATTATGTGCAAAAGAGCGTGTGCCTAAAATAACAAGTTCGGGTTGTACTAGATCAAGAATATCCCAATTTACATAGTGCAAAGTACCGCCAGTTATTACAAAATCTTGGCTTGTAAACCAGTCAATTTCGGATGGGAGTGCATTTGTCGGGATAACCAAAGTCTCAATACCTGTATTTTCCCAACCAACGGTATACAAGATGTCGAGAATGCCCCAATCAAAAATGGCTACAGATGTAGGGCTTTTT
>Ga0131853_10007198_pt1 | contig 20107 bp, 8 predicted proteins | sample TergutLab28metaG_FD_92764 | JGI IMG/M metagenome (GOLD analysis project Ga0131853, IMG submission 92764) | Labiotermes labralis P1 segment gut microbial communities from Petit-Saut dam, French Guiana - Lab288 P1 (version 2) (version 2) | ecosystem: Host-associated > Arthropoda: Insects >... | reverse complement strand
TGATCTGGAAATTGCGATCAGTAAGGTAGGATAAAAACAGTAGATAGTAGGGTGTAGGAAGGGCAGTTTTTAATTTGTAAAGAAGGCCATTGTGCCATACCCGGTCAAAGGCCTGTTGGACGTTGAGGAAGGCAGCCGTACACAGTGTCTTTTCTTCTAAGCTCTTGTGTATATCATTTACTAGTCTGTGCAATTTGTAATATTTAAGAATTACATTTCAATAATAGATATCGAGTCATTTGAATCTGATACGGATTTTAAGATTTTTTGGAAAGCATCTTCACTCGTTGTGGCACGCCGTGGTGCAGTTAGTTGAGGCACTGCGTTAAAAGCCGGAATGTGGTGGGTTCGATTCCCCATGGGGCCTTTGGGATTTTTCATTGACTTAACACTTCCGGGCGCACTGTGGCCCTAGGTTTCACTCAGCAACTAACAGCAACGAGTACCAAGGTTACCTCGTGGGGTTACAGGCGGTCGGTGTGTACGGTATAAACCTAGCCACTTCATATACCGATTTGCTATAAGTTCTGGGAGCCTCAAACTCTTGGAGCCCTAAAGGCTTCTCCAGGCTTGTTAAGGGGTAGCTAATTTTACCTTCACTCACTACTCATATTTTCTCGCGAGGCACCCTTGAAGAGAAGCGTTATTTTTAGGTCCTACTTTGTATAATTTCTGAACACGTTTGGTCAACAAATCAATAGGCAAAGTTTGATAGCGGTCTAAATACAACAAAATTATAATTTTTAAAGAAAAAAGTCTGTTTCGACCTATTGCCTAGCCTAGACCGTAACATGTTGTGCTCTTTAACACAATAGAATTTAGTTGTGTTTAGACCGTTGTCAGACTTCGTGTTTTGATTTACTGCATAAAACAACGGGAGGTCGCACGTAAAAATTTAGTAAAAACCATACATTCGAGAGATCGGTTGGTTTCCGCGAGGTGGTTCGTGTGGTCTGCTGTGACTGGAATCGGAGTGTAGTCCCTAGTTGGAGGCTATTTGGAATAGGGACCCTTTTATTGGTTCTCATGTGCTTGATGACTTTTGGGCCTCCTTCATGGTGGTCGCGGCAACTCATTCATTAATCTTGAGATGAGAAGTGACCGTGTCGATCCGGCTGTGAACGTTGCTTCCTTACTTATTGAATGGGGCGGATAGTAGGGGCAAGGACACGTTCAGTAGGGGATGTGGTCAAGTTCAGCTGTCCGTGAAATGCAGTGCACACAGATGAAATACTCGAATCCACAGGATCACCCTTTTCTCTCGTCTAGTCTGTAATTATATGAACTACCCACCACTCTTTTGGTTTGTACCGTGAAAACTTCTGCAGAATTCTAAATTGCTAAAACTGTTTGAACTTCAAACTACTACATTAGTTAAATAAAATGTTCATTAAACCCGTGATGAGGGAGAGTTTAATGAGCACATTGGTTACGGTCTGGAGGACCTTGGCTCGATTCCTGCAAGTGCAGGGACATAACTTTTCTCTAATGCTTGCAGGCTTATCAGAGGCCTTCAGGTCAGTGAATTTTGAATAGTGTAGAGAGGCAGAGACATTATAACTGCTCATAAGCTTCAGTACATTTAGTTCCAGATCTGTTATGGCGAAGATTTTGAAGTCATTGATAATAAGCCGGTAACTGACGTGTTTCAATTTTTGAAAAACTGCTAATCGGTTTGTAATTGAGGAAACTGAGTTGCATATTTATAGTGCGTTTAACGACGGCATGAAATTGTGCTTCATTTACGAGTGTCTAGATTTATTTATATTCTGTTTCTTTCTAACACTGATGTTAATTAACATCTGGCTATTCCACTGGAATGTTTATGCAAAAATCGTTAGAGTATTTCAGATGCTCTTGTGCACGACGGTATAGTTCGGAACCTATCTTGTATAAAATTTCTCATACCTGCCTCTGGCATTTTCTTACGTAACTCAATCAAGGCCGAGACCAAGGAAAATATTTGCTCTGCCGCCACATTTTATTGCCAGATTCTACGTTTATATTACCCTAGTAAATACTGCGTATTTATTCCAGATCTGCAATCATATAACATTTCAGGGACCTGCATTTGAGTGTTCCTTCCAACACAAAATTTCGCGCGTCGATCATGTTGTTATTACTGGCTGTAGTACATTATAAGGTACTGAGTTTCTGTGCACTGTAATGGCTAAACGCAGAGAGTGCGATGTCACAAAGCTTACCTTTTATTCACTTCTACAGAACTATTGCTAAAAGCGAATGTTAACATCGACGTGTTTGACTTACCGTAACTATAGAGCGACTCGGCTCGCACTGTAAGGATTTTTATGAAATTGTGTATTGGAATTTCGAATAAAATTTATTGACCAATTTCGGACTTTTTAAACATCGGACAGGGGTAAAAGTGATTTTACATAAAGACCTAGGGAATCTAGGCCGTTGGTCTTTATACGGGAAGCAGAATGTTTTGTGTGTTGGGATAAAAGTGAGGCCAAAGAAATAGTTGATGATGTATGACCGAGGCTCATAGACTGAACGCAGATTAACGACGATAAACTGTTATCAGTTGTAAATCTCATCGCTTAAGATGTTTCGGTGATAAACGGTCACGATGTTGCTAACGTAGGGGAAAATTTACAGTGTTTGTGTTAAAATTGCCAGTGTTTTCTTTACTGGAAAATGAAGCGAAGGAGCTGGGAAAATGAAAGTTTTAATACTGTACTGTGTTGATATTTCCTAACTTTTTTCTTTACGGTTATAAGTAGGCTTCAGAGCGGCAATCCATATCACATGTTTTCCTTCACAGTGCTGTACAGTACACAACACTTGGGAATTTCCGGTCCCGTAGAGGCCTACATGTCACGGATGTCACCTGGATTTCTCCCCATTTTCATATGAAAGCTTCAGTTTTTATGTCGGTGACAATGTTGTTGAATTGTACCAAAAATGTAGTGTCCCTTTTCAAAGCGATATCATATTCATGCCACTCAATCTTCGTGCAATAATAAATTTCCATTCATACATATCTCCATTCCATCGATATTATCAAAGCAATTCTAATAATAAGATTACTTGGAGTAAGTTGCATGCTCATTGATCTGGCAAATAAACTTGTCACTCACGGCTCGCACCGAGTGCTCTTAAGCTCGTGAATTGCAATGTCCTGTAGCTTCCTGCTTCTCTGTCTACGTAGCGTTCTTTGTGACAACGTGTTTGAAATTTCCGGATTGAGTGCATAAACTTATGATCAATAATACGCCCAGAAATATACCAGTTCTCTATACGTTATGTTCCTATACTTCGCAGTAATATTAAAAGAATACCAAAGAATTACATCCGTTTGAAATTCCCCTGTATAAGAATTTAAATTCGTGGACCACTTTCATGTTTTTGTTCGCTTCACTTATTAACCTACTTACTTTACATATAAACGCGGTGGCGTAGTTGGTTGAGGTACTTTGCTAAAAGCCGAGAAGTCATTGGAATTTTCATTGACTTCCGGCCGCACTATGGCCCTGGGCTCGTCTCAGCCTCTAACATGCATGAGTACCATGAATATCTCCTGGAGGGTAAAGGCGGCCGGTGCGTACGACTGGCGACCTTGCCACCTTCATATGCCAATTGTCTAGAAATTGTAGGGGCCGCAACTTCCTGGAGTCATCAAGGTCTGTCCAGGTTTGTATAGGAATTGCTGTTTTACCTTGCACAATAATAAAGGCCTTCACGGATCATATAAGAATTGTTCACATTATTTAATAAATCCCCATCACCTTTCAATGTCCCCTTAAACTTTTTATTAGTACAGTTCGAAGCATTTTGGAAATTAATTCACGCTACATGCCAAGATGTTGTTTTCAGTATGTACTGCCTGAAGTACACGGTGGTGTAATGACGCAATGTAAACCTACTAGCTGTTTTTACTTCAGTTAAGCTAACTTAGCTGTTTTTATGAGCAGATTGGATATGAGTTTGCAACGTTAACATTTCCGACCACGTCAAACAACACAGGCATAAACGTACGTAGAGTGTAGCCTGCCTTAGACGGAATATGGGCGAACGGAAACTTTTCTTTAGCGGAAGACGTGTAGAGTCCCGAGGATTCAAACTTAAGTGCCAGCTTAAAAAAGAACCTGCCTGGAACGGAAAAAATTTTGTCTCTTGCGGTTCCATTATAGGTAGGTTTCTCTAATCTTTAAACGTCTTTCTGCTTTTTAAGAGTAGAGATGGAGTAGTTCATAAAGCAGCATTGCTACGATCTGAAAACGGTGTTAATCGTGGTTGGATTTTCCTGCAAAAAACAAGAGATTTCTATTTTCTCCTTAGTGTTCAAAGAGGCTATGTACAAACCGAACCTCATATTCAATCGGTATTAGGGACACACTTTTGGAGAGAGTACAAGGCCGGAGCATAAAGCTGACTGCTTTATTCCATGTAGTACCGAGGTTAATTGGCAGGAGAGCTATATAACCTCTGTCCTTACGGTTTCCAGCATGAAGAGAAACAAATGATCACTTTAACGCTCTCATTTTTAGGTGTGTTCACAAAATTGCTAAGAGTGACTACGAGCTGCGTCATGTTTGTTTGCCCGATCGTGTCCTACGCTGAGACAACTGTCCGTAGTCCGAATCCTTCATATGATTAATATATTTAGCAGCTTTCGTTTGTACTCGGTCCAGCACATATATCTGTCCTGTCCATGCATTCCAGCATGCAGCCCCAAGTTCAAGAATAGGACGTACCAACGACGTGTAGACTAATCTTTTTGTATTCCTATTTCCTTTTTTGAGAACCGCGTTACAAAATGAAATGCCTTTCAGGCTTTTTGCACTATGCAATTTACTTGGTCCACGCAGTTTACATCGCTTCGTAAGATTATTCCCAAGTATTTACAATTTCTCGTTCCCGGAATATTTTGGTCACCAAGGGAGCGACCCAGTGGCTTTTGAACCCGAGCTGTCGTAAATCTTGTTGCCTTACTTTAAGCGGGATTTATTTCATCTCATTTTCTACCGACCACTCCCCCAAGGTGTCAAGTTCCTTCTGCAACTTTTCTATGTCGTTTTTATTTAAGATTTTCCTATATATTATACAGTTGTCAGCGAAGAGTCTAATACTTAAGTCGATTTTCCTCCAAATATCATTGACGTACACTAGAAACAACGGTGGGCCCGAAACGCTCCCTTGCGGCACAACTGAGGTTACTTCGACTTCCTTGGATAATTGCCCTCCTACTTTGGCCCTTTATGTACGACCTACAAGGAATTCCCTTTCCCAAACGACTACCTTCGAATCCACGCCCGTGACCGCCAGTTTCGTAAGCAGCCGATCATGAGGAACTAAATCGAAAACTTTGGAAAAGTCTATTATAATCGCATCTATACCGACCCCATAGTCCAAAGAGGTAGCTATGTCCTCGCACACTGTGATGTCTTGACTTTCACAAGAGTATCCCTGTCTAAACCCTTGCTGTCCCTCGTATAGCCAATCATTCTTATCCCAGACTTGCCACAAATGCCCTGCTATAACGTGTTCCAGTTGCTTGCAGACCACAGAGGTTAAGCTTATGGGTCTGTAGTTGACTGCCGATCAAACATCCCCTTTGTAAATAGGAAATATACCAAGATGGTAGAACCCAGCGTCTTGCCTTCACATTGCTGGCGTTCATTACTCAGTTTTCAACTTACCACTCGACGCTATAAACTTAAAACGTCTTTATGCAAATTAAAAATCCTCATCATCCTTCTGTAGTCTGTCTTAGGAGAGGTTCATAACTGCATCGATAGCGAGTTTCCCAGAGAGCGATCTAGTGTTTCCTCTTTCAATTTCCAGCATCTTCTATGTTTAGAAGTCGTCTAGGGGCTGCTTACTTATTCTTTCTTGTCTTCCCGTTCGCTCAGTTTAAGTAATATGTAAATAAATTTTACAACCCTAAATTTCTGTATGGTATAAGTAAACATGACGGCTAGTACAAAACACAAACTGTTTAATTCAGAGTTTTTTTTGCTTCATAGAACAGAATCCTATTTCAGATGACAGTATTTTTTCAGCTAATTAAAATAACGTTTTAACTAAATGTGTACCCAAAATTACAGTAATATTTTCGAAGATTTTTTCGTTATTTATTGAAGAGACACGCATTGGTCTGAATGTATCGAACGTTCTCTCAACACTTTTATTAGTCTGAGCCGTGCATGAGTAAGCCAGACCGTAACTAATATTACTCAAGTTGGGCTTACATATTGACACATTACATGTCATGCGGCCAGTATATATAGCAACATTGCTATTGCAGTGCAGCGAACCATGTGTTAAATTCTGCATTCAAGCGAATCTCATATGTAGGGCTAGACGCAAGCATTCTCCGACATGTCAGAACTATAGGGTAGGTCCGAAGCAATCTAGGCGATAGGATAGCTGGGTTGTATAGAAGCCACTCGGGGTAATTTCCTTATTGTGCAAGATAGTAAGGGAAAGAATAGAGAAATGGGGTGGGTGAGGCAATTCAACATTGCTATGACAACGAAACACCCACGATGCATCTCGCTGATGTCACCCTCCCACATCTTATCACTTGGACATAATAGAGGGACGCAAGCTCTGAAGTCATGTCTAATAAATTGTCACTCAGAAATTAACCACATTGCCAGACAGAACGCGAGCTGAGGGAGTCGCTCAGGGCGTAAACACTTCTCGAAATCATCTCTCCTGTCCCCGGGAAAATTTTGGACGGTTTGCTCTTACTGTTTTGTGATAACTGCAGTGAGGCACTTGGGTGAACTTCTTTCTTAAGAAGCTACTGCTAGGGCTTATGTGCAGCCATTAACAGCTATTTACGTGTCGTAAACAAAGATCGACACAAAGAGTATTTTTCTAATTGTCAACTGGTTGATAATAGCAAAATTTGTATTTAGGTAATGGAATATATTACAGGCACTCCTAGCAGGTTTTTCTGACTTATTTGTAACCTGTTATTGTTGTGTTATTATGGATTCACACCTACTGTTGTGTATCGAAACTCTACCGCAGGAATGTTAATTGTATTGAGTAACGTCAGAAAGGAAGGACTTGAAGCGAGAAGTTACTATGCCACTTCTTGTTAGTTCTTAGATAAACGTTCTTATGCTTCAGAAATTCTGTAATTTATTGGAATGGATTCTTTGTTTTGCATTCATGTATTTTGTTCACAATACTCTACGTGACTTTAGAGCAAACGTATACCTGTAATATATATATATATATATATATATATATATATTGTAGGGAAATTTTTTATTTAAATTTAAATTTAGACCTTACAAAAACTGGGGTTTAGAATTCTGTAGCTGCTGAATTTATGATCTGTAGTCTTCGGAAATCTTCTGTGTTATGTTCCGTTCTTTGGATTACAAAAGTTTGTTATGTTGATAGAAAAAAATATAAATCATTCCTCTTAATTAAGAAAGTTTTCATAACGCCACTGATGTTAAGCCTACTGTCATCTCAGTTTAAACTCTTATATTTGCCTTAGTGATCTGTAGGACACTACCGGACCGAACTGGGGTATCATTCGATTCATGTCAAAAACTATAAAAGGTCCTTACTTTATTATTGTGCAGGGCAACTGTCTTCCATTCGTCAATGGTGTTCACATCAAGGCACCACCAGCACTTCTAATATTCTTAAATCATCAGCATGTTTTTTTAATGTGTGACTTTTCTAGTGTCCTTCAGCACGGCGGCTAATGACATAGTAAGCCTGCATTTTCGGGGCATCCCCTTGCAGGGTCCGTTTTGGGAAACACCAATAGTGGACATCTGTGGTTATTACTTAGTGACTGTTTGATTACGGAATATGGGACTGAAAAATCTTTCAAATTCAAGAAAAAATTGAAAATTACTTTCTTATATTAAACTAAGTTCCTTGTCATATTATTGCACGTAAATTTTGGACCAAAATTCCAGCACATATTTGATTTCCAGTTTTGTCTCTTTTATACTTGGATTCTCCTTTTCCCTTTACACCCTTCCTGTTCCCTCCGGATATGATCTTTCCCGCTTAGTTGTGTTTCTCGTATTATAGGAATCAGTCATGAGATCTCCTACATAGAAATAGCCCATTTGATGGAGGTGATTAAGGAACACTTGATGCTTGAATACTGAATGGCAGTATAATAATTGAAGTAAAGTGGATAATAACTGATTATGTTTAAAATGTGAACAGTAACTTTGGCTAAGGTATATTGTAGGGAAGTGTGGAAGTCATATGCCTTACTTTTAAGTACCTCTTATCGTTTGATTCTCACCACATTTGTCCATGTTTGTTGGAGAAAATAATTCTGAAACTGGCGGTGAAGTGCAGACACCCACATGAAATGGTAAATGAAATTCAGAATTGCTGGTCTAAACCAGTACTATAAAAAACTTATATTGTGGCTGGAAATTTACTTATTTAAAACTTATGTACTACATGCGACTCTAAAACGGAATGTTTTTCACAGCAAAGTAATTAAAAAACTGTGATATAAACATTTCCCTCATGCCCAGCATATTAGATGGCTCATACCATGTGTGAAATATCAACAAAACTTTACTTGTAGCGTAAAAGTAGTAATTCATAAATAATAATAAAATTAAACTTTTATACCTGAGTCTAATTGCTTCTAGATCTCTCGGTATCATATTCGATTGTCATATATTCCTCCTCACTTACGTCAAAATCACTCTCCCAGTGGCCACGTAAATCACTGTACTTCAAGCTTTCTTTGCAGAAATGTTAATACATGATGCGGCTGAGGCAGCCATTTTAAAACTCTGGCGGTGACGTAGCACACTTTGTACCTTCAAAACGTACTGTCGTTTTCAAGGAGCAGTTAGCAGTTGTATGTCATTTAACGTCATCCGTGAGTAGAATCGTGGATTACAGGCCCACACTCCCTTATCTGGGATTCCGAAGTCCGACAAGTTCTGAAAACCGGAAGTTTTGACCCAAGCCACTCATGATGCAGATGGGAGACGTCACCCGTAACTCAGCGTCCATGCCAGTCAAACGCGCCTCCACTCTTCGCTGAATTTTTTTGCCTTTTTTGTATTTTATGACTTTGGGTTAAACAATACCCTGTGGGTAATAATACTTCATTTAACAGCTTATGACTGCAGTATATAATTAAACTGTAATACCCTTTATAGTCTTCCTTTATCGCGCAGTATAAATACTCATACGTTTCGCTGCCCGAGAACCGTAAGATACGGTATTCGCACTGTTTTACCCTTATAAAATCCGAAGAATCCTGAATTTCGAAACACATCTAGCTCCAAAGAGTTTCGGGTATGGGATCGTTGGAACTGTATTATTATTATTCACGCCTCTGCATTGGAAAATATTTGGACTAAAGCCTAGATTTCCAGGAGCTGGTAGCTCCCAGAATTTTTATGAAATCGGCATATAAAGGTGGTAAGGCTTTGTGTCCTACGTACCGGCCACCTTTACCCCCGAGGAGATAGCCATAGGTACTAATTCCTGTTACAGGTTGAGTCCACCCCAGGACCATAGTGCAGCCGGAAGTCAATGATAATCCCCATTGAACCCATCGGGAGAGAACCCTCGACATTCCGGCTAGTAGCTCGGTGCCTCCACCAGCTGCGCCACCACATACTCCGATACATGATAATGGCCTTGTTAAATTATGTTGTGACTGTACGGCATAATGCAGCAGTCCCCGTGTCATATCAGCCCCACCCCCTTGCAACATAGTTGCTGTACTTCCTCTCCTGTCAGTCCTTCATGCGACATCGTGGAACGAACAGCTGCCAACGGTCTGAGCTCCATAATAAATCTGCTGCACCCCATCCCCTTGTTGAGGGGGTTAGGTACCGTCACCACCCCCTGTGAGGACGACACCCCAAATATCAAAAATTACTTTATTTTTAATGCAAGGGTCCGACAGAATAATCGATACAGTCGGCGGAGAATGGGGAATGGAATGGAGCTTTTCCAGTTATTACTGCCGCTTTGCGTGACACCGACCGCCTCTGGTTAATGAATTAAATGCAGACCTGCTTAAAACAAGAAGTTGCTTGGGCTATTCAGCTTCATTTGCTGTGGTTTTTTTTTTTGCGTGACATGATTAGCAGAAGTTTTTCCCTGCCTGGTCAAGTTCCAAGTACTCTACACGTGTACAATCTGCAACTAACTAAGTCTCCGACTCTGGTAACTCTACCAGTGGTTTCAATGTCGTTAATAACGAAGCCTGAATTTGGATCCAGTCCTTAACCAATCCCCAAGGCTTAAATTCCTAAGTGTACGTTATGGTATTCCCGGTGGGACCCAGATATTCCGGGCCCGTCTAGATGGACCCTGCGACTCACCCAATTTCCTAAAATGGGTAACGGGTCTCTTTCCTGTGGGTAGAGTGGCGAGGGCTTGGTGTTAACCACCCACCACTAATAGCGCCGAAGTTAAAGAAAGAGTAGGGCTGTACCTCTACTATCCTATGTGCCTTCATGACAAGGTATAGGATGAATAACATTTTATAGTCTCCTAACAGTTTTTCTGTTTTCAAAAAATATCCTCAAAAAATCTGGGTGTTCTTGCTCCAGTTCGTGTCAACAAAACTATCAGTACATTGGTAAGTGCTTTTTAAAATAGAGCGAAATTTTTTTTCTCACTAACACTTGCCCAGTGGAAATTCACCAAGTTGTGAATTGCTGGAATCCGTACATGATGGGCTTCCATAACATCGGTCCTTGTCGAAAACATTTGCAGTACAATAGCATTCAGTGCAAGATGTACCAATAAAATATAAATGACTGATACAATCAGGGTGCAGCGTAGTCAGTATAGTAACTAAGCTACGGCCTGGAAGATCCAGAGTTTGAAATCCGGCTTGGATTGAGAAATTGTCTCCCTCCAAAATGTCTAGACCGTCTCTGGGGGCTCACCCAGCCTCCTATTCAATGACAATCTGGAAATTCTACCCATGGAGTGAAGCAGCCGGAGCCTGAATCTGGCCACTCAGCTTTATCTAGTGCCAAGTTGAGGGACGAACAGAGCTGCACTTCTGCTCCGCATGTAGGTATTCGCGGCGCGGTCAGGAAAAAGTCGTACACACTTGACACAGATCCAAAAGCTGACGAATATAGAACATTCGAAGAACGTCATTCGTCACGTTATGTTGTCCCCCTGTAGTAGCCGCGTTTTCCGCAGTTAAGCACAGTGTGCCAATGTCTTCATTTGTTCTTACTTCAGTAACACTGTGCTTGTTCACGCACTGTGTTGCAGTTGGTATTGAATGTCTAATATCTAAAGTGCCCTAGATGCTGAAAGTCAAATTCCACACTCTTTTACTGAATTTACTTCAATTAAGGGAGATAGAAACAATATTTTTTGTCTGTAAGACGCTGTAATGGTCGCGCGGTCTAAGGGTTTGGTCTGCGGCCTCTCGCTTAAGGGGACTAAGGGTTCGAAACTCGTCAATGGCATAGTAGGTGTTGTGATCAGTGAGGTAGAGGCCTCTACAACAGTCCTATCACCCGTCCATAGGAGACCTACCTAGTGTGGTGTTTCTGAGTGCTATCTCAAAACCTTAACCATGAGGAGGCCCTGGCCCGCTAGGGGCCATGGAGCTATGGAAATAAAAGAAAATGTAAATAAAATAACAGTCTGTAGACATAGTAAAGTGATATGCAGTCACAAGGTGTAGGCTATATACTGAGTGTCATAAGTAATATATAAAGGAAAATGTTCACCGCAAATAATATAGTTGTAGTTGTATGTCTATTTAAGGCTGCTACAGGAGACTCTTCATAGCTTGTTTTTGACTCGGGTCAAAATACCTCCATAGAGCACGCGAGTAAAAATAATCGCACTGCTTTAGTGTAAAAGTAAAAATTTCAACCTGCAACATACTTTACTGGCACAGAAGTGGCATGGAAGTATAAACTGTTCTTTCTTTAAATTCTGCGCTTGGTAGGGGAGTGGGTAGTCAACGCCGCTCACCGACCGCTTTCCCCCCGGGCATGTCCCGGTACCCATTGTATAGGAGGTAGGTTGGGACCCATGACCACTCTGGACGGGTGCGGAAAATCTAGCCCCCACCGAGATTTGACCCCCGGAACGTCCAACCCGTAGCCAATCGCTATAGGAGCTACGCTGTCTCAGCCCACCTGCTGGAGCGTAAATGGTTTAAAATTTAAAGTCTGGTATTAGACGCCTTATGTTTTAGTTTACTTACTTTCTGCAGTTAGGAAACATTGCAAAATATAGTTCATGTTTCGAACTTAATCTTCTAAATTCTTCCTGCTTTAATCATGCATTTCTTATCGTAAACAGTACAGAAATAATGGAATTGCTTATTTGTTATATCAACCAGATGAATCTGGTCATCGAATGCTTTACCAGGAGTTCTCTACGAATTAGAAAAAAAAAGAGAATCTTTTATGGAGCCATCGCCCGTCCATCCGCCTATCTGTGGCCTAGTATCAGAAAATCGACCGGTAAAGGAGTTCTTTGCAAAATTTGTCAATCAAGCGCGAGATTAATGAAAATCGGCCCAATGTCAGTACTACGTTACTTAAAAGTCTAAATGTATATCTGCCCATTAGCTACATATATTTTGAACGATTTGGTTCAAGTTTGGTAAAGGAGATCTACGCATAATGCCGTTGAGCAACTGTCAGATTCGCGAAAAACAGTGCAGCAAGTGTCATGCTCCACTCAGAGAGGTGAACGAAGTTCTTTCGTATTCAGTATGTTTCTATACGCTTTTAGAAAAAAAAATCTGTACAAAAAATGCCCATAAATATTTACTGAGTGACTGTAAGTTTTGTGAAACCGACAATGTGAAGACCGTAACTTGCGTCAGAATGTAAATGAATTTCTAACCTTACTTCACAATTAAGACAACAGGATTTTGGTGAAAGTATTGATGTTCATTCTAACATTTCCCTGCATGCACTTGTTTTAGAAAAATTTAGCTTCACGAAATGGACCCAAAAGTGTTATTAACAATTTCACATGGTGACAGTCGCAGAGCAGTGTCTTTGACGAAAATATGAAAGCTGAAACTTTTATCGGTTTAACATTTAGCAGTATTGAAGTTGCAGATTTCATGGAAAAATCTACCTGAGTAAAATCATCCAAAAATATATGAATTTGAATCTGTCAGCTTCTCTACAATTTGAGTCATTAATTTATTAAGGGACATTGTTATTCACTTGGAAGCATAAGTGAATAGCACTGTTCCATATATTCGACATAGAGCTGCATTAAGTTTTTACTTGTTGTTGGAAACTTTTTCAAACTTTCCACCCTCGATCTGTACAGAAAAGAAGCAGACATTGACGAACTGATTTTACTAAGATTCCGTTTCACTGCACGGTTGCTCCAACGTATGCGTCCTGTTATCGAGCAGTGCACTTGCCGGTCTATAATGCGGGTAGACCCCATGGTCTGAACAGAAGCAGAACGTAGAACACAAACACAGACACAGAACACTATTTCGAAACCTCGCATATTTGCACAGAAGTACCGCGCTAGGCGTGGGTCACCAAGTTTGAATCCGCTACGATTTGCGTGTTCAATTTTTAACGACATCTTTCAATGCCTAATATCTCGACATTTTTTTCAACCGCATATTTCACGTTTTCTTACTTATCTTCTCTCACATTCAGATTTCCTCCCTGTCACAGAATATCTTCGTTAATATTAATATTGTTCTCTATCATATATTATAATTAACTTATTTTACTTAGAGATTTAAGTAATGTCATCTGCGGTTATGTCTTCCAAAAAATATGCATTTTTGAACACTTGCTGTATTCTGACGACTGAGCTCTATCACCAGCTCATACCATCAAAAGGAGGACGGTTGGGCCTCAAAAGGAAAACTCGCGACGAAAGGAAACCTCATACGGACACCAAGTATTCGTCGAGAGTATCATCAGAGCTACTCTGTAAGTATCCAGACTGTTCTGCGCGGTACGTGCAGCTTCGTCAACAACTCAGGCCAGATTTACGGCGAATTTCCCACCTTCTGTGGTATCATTTTGTATGAATTCCCTCACCTAAACCCAGCTTGACTCCCTAACTTAATTCAGAGGATTTTAATTTCTTTCAGTTACAAATTACAGCAGCGAATACATGTATACTGATCTGTTAGCAACTCACCAATAAATTTTCGCTGTATGTACGTATTTCCAGATCCTTAGCTCTGTGGTGTTTCAGTTAAAATGAATTTAAAACCCAAGACTCTCTTTCTTTTCTGCTTAGCATTGTCATATGTCGCAGTAGGAAGTCACAGTTCAACAGATTAAAACTCTTTACTTTCACGTAGCTATAAGCGTTACCTATACAAACACATACATAACATTTTTGTTTACACCGGAAAGCGTATAAAATTGTGTTTATAACAAAACTGAATTAGCGGAAATTCCACACGGATGAATTCAAAGGGCCATTAATTATATTCCATTAAGATTCACTTGGATAAATACAATGAAAGTGAAATATGGTTTGAAATATATTAACTGAAATCCATGTGAATATGAATATACAGGTATCTTTTTTAAATTCTGAATTTTATACATGCCTTTTTCAAGATCTGCAATTGTTAACATCGTACAAACATAAGTAAGAGTCTATTTTTGTTTATTGTGCGGCAAGTCAGAACTTCTGGATAATGATCCACCCAGGTGTGCACCCAGACTTTTTCTCTGGGGGGGGGGGTGACTGACCATGTGACTATATGTAATTTATGTTTAATTCTAAAACTAGTGTTATAAAAATCATGTAGTACGTGTAAGTGTAACAACACTGTTTGCCACTGCATTTACCTACATACCACAATAAATACATGTGCTATGACTCACTCAATTTGTATCCCACTCTCTAATCTTTTTGGTTATTTTAATTTCTTCTAAGACCTCTTAAGTTTTTAAATTTATTTTCCACAATTCTAATGTACTAGACATCCGACGATTTCATTGGCAGTTTCGGTAGAAGGGTAAATGAGGTAAAATACTTTGATAAAATCATGTCTACAAAATAATTTTTAAATTCGATTTCGGGAGTTTCACTCCGGCAGCTCCCTCTCTGTTGGGTGCTTCCGTGGATTTACCTCCTCTAAGTTTGAGTAATATATGGTGCTGTTGGCACCAACATATCCATCAAGCATAGCTCTGTTCAGAGTGCCTTCAGCAAAAACAAATGATCACAGCCGTAATCAGGATTAAAGGCGATTTCTATCAGCAGATACACTAACAAATACACTGTATTTGGTTGCAGTTAATACAATACCCTTACAAAAATCGTGTCCAAAGCCATCTTCATTATTACTAATAGTAGTCCATATTTTGTCTATTAACCACACCAGGAAAAAAGGATTTCTGAAAAGAAATGATCCCTATTTGGTAACGTCGGCTAACGATGATCGATGGCCTCAGGATCTCCTGACATGACACTTGTACCTCACTGGTGACCTACCACCCACGTCACTGTCAGCCCTACACAATGTACACCCTCCTCTTCCAACCCTTGGCTGCTCGCCGGCCAAGCTGTGTGTACGGTTGCTGCTCCCATATCTTGCCATCCCCAGTTTTAATGCAGAGGGGGCGTGAGTGAGTCAGTCTGTTATCTGGACCCGCATCCCTCACATACTGAACCCCCTTCCTACCAACATTTGCCAATCACTCACGTTTATCGGGAGTCACATGTATTGGGACACAATGGAGACTAATTTATACCGTTATAACGCCGCCAGAAGGGAATGGTTTATTTATAGTTGGCCCTGAATGATTTCGTCCCCAAAATCGGTCACCTGCCTTTATACAAATGTCAATTGTAAAATAGGTTTCATGAAAGGAACTTTAGATAACTTCAGTACATCATTAACTAACATTCTGCGTAAATTTATGTGAAACGACCTTATAATATAGTGGCACATTTAATACATGTCACCATACAAAATCAAAATAGGCTGATAAAATTTCCATTCACTTTGTGAAGTTCGCTAGTAGATTATGGTTTGAGCAAGAACACTTTGTGACTGTAACATATGAAAATGCTAAAACTTAGAGGATAAATAAAGTTTTGTTTTTCGTGTTTGATTGATCAAATTCTATGTATTCTTGCCTTTTCCTGCTTGGGTAGTTTAACAACGAATAACATGCAAATTCTCGCAAGTGACGATCTTGCCTAGTTTAACTGAGAAAATGAGTTATATAACATTTTCATGACGTAAATATTTAGTAAATTAATAATTCGCATATCACTTGATTCAATAGAAATTATTTTTCCTTGAGGAGCATATATTAGCTCGGTAGGTCAATAAATCCCCTTATATTATGGATCTGAAAATTGTATTATTATTATTAATATTATTATTATTAATATTATTATTATTATATTAATAGGAACCCGCCTCAGGTCTCACTTGTGAGCTGTATGAATCAGAAATCCATCGTAGTATTATCCTACCGTTTATATGTCTGTTGCCCAAACGTGTGCTTGTGGTTTTCTCACAACTGTGTAAACTTTTTTTCATTTCACATTAAAACGGGCCCTATGTTGGTAAATAAATTGTTAATGAATGTATGGAATGTTGGGCACCCCAGGATTAGATCACACTGAAGTTACTAGGTGGGGACTGCAATATTATTAGGCCCCTCATTACGTATTCTTTCATTTTTATATATTTTCCTCCTTAGAATAAAAAATTTTCAGAATTTGCTACTGAAATAACCTGAATCTCTGCTGCATACTACAAATGACCGAAAAATGTTTTTCGTTAGGATGTGAGTGCATTCTTTAAAATAATACGAATGAAATCATTTTAAATTCAAAGACTCGCGACAACCCTGAACGATGTTGGAGGAGAGCCGGCTGTGCCCTAAGCAGACGTTGCGCGTGTAGTCATCTCAGATATGCCGAGTGATGGGAAGAGAGTGGCAGTCATGTTTGGGCCCGGGCCACAGGCACTGCAGCGCAGTGAATATTTAGAGAAGGTTTTGTTCTATTCATTTACATTTCTTAACTTTGTAAACGTTGGGATTTTGGTAACCTTTTTTACCTAGTTATTTTCAGAACTATATTTGTGAATGCCTTACACACCGGCCGCTTTTTACCCCCAGGAAATGCTCCTGGCACTCATTTCTGTTAGAGACTGAGTCGACCCCAGGGCCATAGTGCGATCGGAAGGATTTTATGTCAATAAAAAATTCCAATGATTACAGCTGGGATCGAGCCAGTGACCTTCCGATTTGTACCACAGAACCTTAACCACTGTGCTACCGCGTTCCCCAATGAATGAATGTAAGCTTTTTAAAATACGTATATTTCTTTTGGTAAATTTTTGCGCACTTTCCTTGCAAACCGCAAATCACGTAAGAGTTTAATTCCATTTTATAATTAACAGCTTGGTGAGATTATTTTGTTTTACGTAGTGTCAAAATCTTCTAAGCATTTGTCTCGTACAGATGTGTTTTCTTTACTCGTAAAGGACTCTGTATTTCCTCTAAAAGAATTCTTTGTATCTTCTCATTTCCTGCCTTTATACCAGTGCCTATCAGACAAAATGCAACGATTGAATTAGAATACAACTCGAGATAAACGAAACGTGGAGACGCTTCAGAGTGCAGGCTACATTTTGTCGTACTGCTGGGAAATGAAAGAGGGGAAACCAGAATAGCTGTCTTTCAAATTGTTGAACCACCCCACTGTCTGCCTTTCTTTTTGTGTCTGTTGAAGAACTAGTGTTTAGGATTCAAGTTTCTCTAATTCACGAACGAAAAATATATCGTTATTGTGATGTCCAATTTTCTCTTCTCGTCTCATCCATGTTTCGCTTCTTATTTTTTTCATTTTCGACTTTTTGCATATGTCGCGTTGTTAATGAGAACTTAAAAATTGCGCCACATGTGTCTGTCGGAAAAAAAACAGGCTTGCTGTTGCTTGAGGTTTAAATTATGAAGCGAACTCATAACTGCCACAAGCCATTAACAAATCTATTAAAAGGAAATTTTTATTAAAAATTCGTACAGATATATATCGGTCATTTAACGACACTGGCAATGTCGGAGATTATACAGTGTCGAAATACAGGCTGATTGACGACTGATGGTTTTAAACGAGTATGAAAGGAAGCTCGATTTTCCTAACTATGCTACTATCCTGAAATATGTATGGAGGGACGAATGAAACCTCCGAAAATTCTACGTCAGGATGGTAGATGCTACATCCGACATTCGAAACAAGAACTTCTCCAATAAAAGCAAGGACTGTTACGTAGAGGAAGAAGCCAACGTATCAAGGAAACTCGTCAAGTATTTTGGTCTGGAAACTTCAGAGAAAGAGCTTTGAGAGCTAAGTATAGATGGTACTGCGATACTAACACAGGCCTTTGAAAAAAGGGTGGTTTTTGACAGACAGACGTCAAAGCGCTTTAAGTATTTTTGTGCTTTCAATCGTGTGCTGCACTCTGGTGGCAGCAATGAGGACTAATGGATCCTAACATAACATGGCAAAGACGTGTAGGTAGCTCGAAAACCTCTGAGCAGGTACAGGGCTTCTGTCATGATATTCATTAAAAACTTAGATTTCAGGAGCTTGATATAAAGGGTATGATGGCTTTATTTTTTTCGCGTGAAGTGGGGGAGGTGGACGGTGGTTTTCTCATTACGAAATTATAGAAGAACGACAGAATTTTGTCGTATATGTCCTATGTTGCACCCAGCTTGCTGGAATGATCGCGGAATTTTGTAAGTCTCTTAAAACATTGGCCTTTGCGGGATGTTTCAGGGGCGAATCTGCCTTATTTCGGGAGAACGTTCCTTAGCTTAAATTAGGCCTGCATAAACAAACATACCTATATCCGAAGCTGAAAGGCTATGAGACAAGGAAGCGAGAAAAATGTGGTCTTGTTGCGGTTTTTCTTACACTACCTGATTACGTAATGCGTTATCCATACACGGCGCAGGTCCTTCTGTAAGCCGATACCAGACCCAAGCCATGCGTCGGCTCATTTGCTATGTAAAGTACTTGGAAATAAAAGTCCATTTTATGAAAGCATTGCGAGTTTTTCTTGCTTAATATATTTATGAATCTCATACCTTAATTAGATGTTAAGTATGGTTATTAACGTAAGGTAACTGGAATCGTCTCCTGTTTTACATATGTACTTTGTAATCAATAAATGTGTAACAGCTCTCATTCATTAAATCTTCTCCCGCCATTTTTTCCGTAATAATTCAAATTCAGATTCACGTTTTATTTGTTATATCGACGTAATTTAACCTTAGGAACACTGTCCCAAAATGTGGCAGATTTCCCCCGAAACACCCTGTATAATGTAAAGCTATGTAATTTCGCCATTTGGTTTAGTCTGTGCCACCTATTAAAAGACAAAAACAGTATACGCCAAACACATCATTTATTGTATGGAGGCTACATGTTTCGACCCTTTATAGGGTCATCATCACGCCTTCTTTGGAATCAAGTCAGTGAATGCTGCATAAGTGTTGGGATCCCAACATGTACGCAGCATTCACTGACTTGATTCCAAAGCAGTCCTGATGATGACCCTATAAATGGTCGAAACGTGTAGCCTTCATACAATAAATGATGTGTTTGACGTATACTGTTTTTATCTTTTAATATTTATACTCTTAACATATCGGGATGACTTCAGTCAAATCTGTACCACATAGAAAATCGTTTCAAGTAGAAGTTATGGATAATAATCAGATCTTGTGTATGTATCATGTATTTATCGTTTTAATAAGCTTTTTTCAAAATATATTTGTCTTTTAGTGTCATGAAATATGTTTAAATTTACGTGCGCAAACCTAAATTGTGTTAATCCTCTTGAGAAATGCGGCTGTGTATCAGCATTAGCAAATTGCATAATAGTCCTTTTAGCAATTTGTTGATTGACCTGTACTCTCTCTCTCTCTCTCTCTATATATATATATATATATATATATATAGTGTTTCTATTTCATGCAGTCAATGCAAACAACATAAATGGACAGGCTTTTTGGAGCAGAAGCTGGTGAGCTTAGCGGTCATAATTACTCTTACACTGGGGGGGGGGGGGGGGGGGAATTAGGGCTTGGGTCCCGGGGGGGGGGAAAAAGTCTATTATCTTTCTACCCGG
>Ga0131853_10007196_pt1 | contig 20107 bp, 16 predicted proteins | sample TergutLab28metaG_FD_92764 | JGI IMG/M metagenome (GOLD analysis project Ga0131853, IMG submission 92764) | Labiotermes labralis P1 segment gut microbial communities from Petit-Saut dam, French Guiana - Lab288 P1 (version 2) (version 2) | ecosystem: Host-associated > Arthropoda: Insects >... | reverse complement strand
TTATGCTGTAAGTGGCACAAGTCGCTGTTTGTTCTGAAAGACGAAGCGCAGACCGCTTTATTTAAAGACCCAGTCCGTACCGCGCTGTAAACACTTTTCATCTCGGCTATAAAAACCAATCAGCTTATGCTGTAAGTGGCACAAGTCGCTGTTTGTTCTCAGATAAATATAAAACGCAAAAATACAGGGTGGGCAAAGCATACAATTGTTGAATGTTAAAATTTTTGGTGCATCACGTAGGCTTTGAAAGGTTAAGCGCAAGCCCTATAGGGTGTCCCAACAAGAGCGCAAGATTTAAAGTGCGTGCCACTGTCGTTCTGTTAGGTTGGCGGGACTGAAACTTTAACATCTGACATTTGTCATTTTTGCGATTAGTATTCATGGAACGCTACACCAAGGAACAACGCGTAATTATTGTGAAAAATGTAATACAAAATTAAATCTTGCGCTCTTTTTGGGACACCCCTTATATGACGTCATGTCAGTAAGAGACTGTACTGTTCCAGCTGTCGATATCATTCCTGTATGTAAGAACGAGACGAGCTATTTGCATATAACGTACAATTGAGGCGCGTTCCGAGTATCTTAGTAGCAGTAGAAAAGCAATAAATATTACATATCCTAAGTGTGTGTTTGTAACCTTAGGTATGCAGCATTCAATGCGCATGCGTATTATTGTCATCTATGACCTGCCCCACTCTACGATATTTTTCCACGTTATCCCACAAACACCTCGATTTTCGGGGGTGGGGGGGGGGGGTAGTTATTGAACAAAAAAATGTGTGTTTTCATTTCCTCTACATATTCTGTCTCAAACATTTCTCGTTCTACGAAGAATTCAGCGAGATATATCATAACTCTGCATAGGCTCTCATGTAACGTAACCGTAATTCCTGTCAGATTTTTACGAAAATTTAACTTTCTCGACAGATATTTGAAATATACTCAAATATCAAATTCCATGAAAATTCGTGCAGTGGTAGTAGAGTTGTTGTTCCATGCGGACAGACAGACAGACACGGGCGGAACTAAAAGTTGCTACTCGCAATTCTGCGATCCCGCCTAAACACCAGACTGTAAAAGACCATTTACGCTAGTGGTTTACAATCTTATCTGGGAACAAGGCCAAACCAAGGGTAAAATATATTGGCGAGACACATTATAAATAATTTTTTCTCATAGCTCGACAGCCCCTAGTTGGCCAGTGCCTTCTCATTATCGAGGCTTCACGATCACACTCAGACACACCACGCTCGGTAGAACTCTGGACGAATGATCAGACTGAAAGAGAGACCTCAACCTGACAAAACACAACACTCACAAGAGAGAGACATCCATGTCTGCGGCGGGATTCGAACCAGCAAATGGGCGTTCTTAAACCCACGCCTTAGACCGCGCGGTCACTGGGATCGGCCCATTATAAATTACACCTACATTTGGTACTATGTATCATTAATGATAACACCCTGTCATCAGTAGTGCCAGTAATGGGGCAATAATTCTTCGGTGACATGGTCGTATTGTGTATTTCTTACCAGCAAGTTGTTAATTAATTATCCGGCCAAACACAACCATACGAATCTGAAACTTACTGGGACAGTAATGCTTATATGAAATTAATCTTTAAAATCTTCATTACTTACTTACTCCATGATGCATGGTCCTTCTTGATCAGCTAAGTGGTTTGCAGCTAGTCAAGAAATTCCCCGCATTTCACGGAACGCGAAGGTTCATTACCGCACTCACAAACGTCCGCCACCTGTCTCTATCCTGGGCCAGCCCAGTCCAGTCCATATACCCACATCCCACCTCCTGGAGATCCATCCTAATACCATCCACCCATCTAAGTCTAGGTCTCCCCAGTGGTTCTTTCCCTCCGATTTCCCCACCAAGACCCTATACACCCCCTCTCTTCACCCATACGCGCCACATGCCCAGCCCATTTCATTCTTATAGATTTTATCACCTGCCCAACATTGGGTGAGGAGTACAAATCATTTAGCTCCTCGTTATGCAATCTCCTCCATTCCCCCGTTACTTCGTCACTCCTAGGTCCAAATATTCTCCTCAACACCATGTTCTCAAACACCCTCAGCTTTCTTTCCTCCCGCAATGTCAGCGACCAAGTATCACACCCATACAAAACAACAGGCAAAATTATAGTTCTATATAAAGGAATCTTCATTAATGATAAAAAATTTTAAACCACTCTTACCTAGCAAGTCCTTACTTGTGTTTCTGTCATGACAAATCCTGACTAAAATTGACTGAGCACACAAAATTAATTTTGATCCATTTGCCAAGAAACGCGATAAATTTTTTGGAGAAACCGGCTGCCTCCATCTCCATAAAAGAAGACTAAAAGTACCAAGACGACAGAGGCAGCAGATTCCTCTTCAACACTTGCAAAACATCCATCAAACTACACGGCGTCACAAGCCAGAATACATCAATCTGTAACCAATAATTTAAATTATTTATCAAAATTCTCTTCTGTAATCCTGAAGATTGGACACAAGCTGACAGACCAACGTGTAGATGTGAAGGTAATATTAAAAACTGACCTTAAAAAAAAAAGGACATGAAACCGTGGACTGGATTCGGCTGGCTCAGGGTAGAATCCTGTGACTGATTTTTATGAACACAATAATGATCTTGAGCTTATGCGTACCGTGCATTATGGAGATATTTACAACGTATACCACCAACAAATGCACCATGTACTTAAAACTTAATTTTATCTAATTACCCCTACATGTTTCCATGCCTCAATGCATCATCATCATCATCAGCAGCAGCAGCAGCAGGGTATTCTTCTGTATGCCAACTTAAAAGTCAGTCAAAATACAGTCCATCAGTACTTCTTCACATTCTCCTCCTCCTCCTCCTCCTCCTCCTCCTCCTCCTCCTTCTCCTTCTCCTTCTCCTCCTCCTCCTCCTCCTCCTCCTCCTCCTCCTTCTTCTTCTTCTTCTTCCATTGGCATAAAGCCCACTGTGGGCTTTGGCCTGTCGAACAATGTCCTTCCATTTTTTTCTATCTGCCACCAATTCTCTCCATCTTCTCACTCCCAGCACTTGAAGATCTCTTTCTACTACCTCTTTCCATCTTTTCTTGGGTCTTCCCCTTCTTCTCGTCCCTTCCAGTTCTTGAGTGAAGATCTTTTTGGGCATCCTTTCCTCCTCCATTCTCTGTAAGTGACCCAACCAGCTTATCCTTTACCCTTTTATCCATTTGACTACATTTTCTCCTTTGCTCATCTCTTCTAGTTCTCGATTCGTCCGACTTTCCCATTCCACGTTTCCATATTCAGGACCATATTATTCTTCTGAATATTTTCCTTTCAAAAATTAGCAGAGCTTGTTCTTCTTTCTTCGTCAAAGTCCATGCTTCCGCTCCATACGACACTAAGTCCATTAGTACATTCACTTAAATTGTTAAAAGCATATATTTACCAAGTAGTTAATATAGTTGATGTTACACATAGTGTTATTTAAGTGTATGTACTAATGGATGGTACTTTAACTGGCATGGAATTCAGCACACAGAACTCCCTGATGATGATATATTGAGGCATCGAAACACGTATGAGTTATAATAAACCATTAAGTATTAGCCCTTTAAAGACGAAGCGCAGACTGCTCTTTTAAAGACCCAGTCCGTACCGCGCTGTAAACACTTTTCATCTCGGTTATAAAGCCAATCAGTTTATGCTGTAAGTGGCACAAATCGCTGTTTGTTCTCAGATAAATACAAAACACATAAATACAGTATGGGCAGAGCGTACAGTTGTTGAATGTTAAACTGTTGGTGCATCACGTGACCGGTAGGCTTTACAAGGTTAAATATATGCTGCATTTGTTGGATATTCTGTGTAAATAAAACTCAATGAACCTTTAGTTCCCATGGAAGACAAGGAAATTCTTGACTAGCAGAGCGCCTTTGAGAATGTACGTTACAAGAAGCCAGTAACAGACAATATTCTGATCCTTACGAGTAATTACAACTTTTCGAACCAACTATTACGTTTTCGTATGAATTCCATGTAGCTTGGAAAGAGTCAAATGTTTGTCTCTAAATGTTCAACTTAAGTTTCGGCAGAAAGGGTGCATGAACCACAGCATCGTTTGACAAAACAACAAACAAAAGATTGTGTGTACGTAAATAATAACCAATAGTTATATTATTCGTAATTCCACTACCAAAAAGATCTATAACATAGCCAATATTTTCGGCCAGTCGCCATGTTATTTTAACATAAATAACACTAAAATTTAAAAAGTCCTGCGCAATTAAATAACGGCACATTCGTTTCCCTTCCTACAAACACTTTTTTTTTTTTAAATAAATCAAGGCGAGTAGTAGCAGCTAATGGTCGATTTTAATCTCTGCAGAGCTGACTCTGTTCTTGCCATCTATTATATGTGTATTTTAATTAAAGCCCAGCTAAGCTGCCAAGCCTAGCCGTTAGCCGCAGACAAATCTGTTTCAGTGGTTAGCATCCACATGTCAGGTATCCTTCGTATTAATCTGGCGTCTTAAAATAATTGCAGTAGCAGACACACACATACACAAAATATAAGCGTGGCTTACAGATTGCGGGCATAGAAGTTGGCCTACACTGCGTCCATTTCATCAGACGGCTGTTCTACTAAACCAAGATGACCGGAAGCGGAACATATAAAAAAAGGGGGACACTTTGCAGTGACAGTGAAAAATGTTTCACATTATATATATATATATATATATATATACTACGGATAAAATATATTTACAAAACACAAAACGTCACAATAAAAATAAGATAGCCATGTCTCTGACGGTCAGTCGCCGGGCTCACATTGGAGACCCTAGTTCGATCACCGAGCCAGTACGTGTTAGATATGTAGTGGATACATTGGTACTGGGACAGGTTTTTCTCTGCGTACTTCAGTTTCTCCTTGCCATTATCGTTCTACCAATGCTCCATGCTCATCTTCAGTTACACGTATTTCTTACCAAAGAGAGACGGGCGATGCTCTTTCAGAAATCGACAGGTATTGAACAAAAATTTACTTTCATGTTTTTACGTTTTGTTGACCGTGCATCCTAATACAATGATAGCCCTTTTTTTTTTACCAACTTGATGCACAAATTCTTTATTTTAATACATTTATTACATTCCTCTAAATGTTTCGAGCACTATTATGCTCATCTTCAGGAGCACAATTGTATTAACACAGCATCTGGTGTCGTCACTCTCTTTAGGTGACTGTTCAGTACATAGGCCCTCTCATAACCTGTGTACTGAACAGTCACCCAAAGAGAGTGACGATACCAGATGCTGTACTAATACATTTGTCCTACTGAAGATGAGCACAACAGTGCTCGAAACATTTAGAGGAATGTAATAAATGTATTAAAATAAAGAATTTGTGCATCAAGTTGGTAAAAAAACAGACCATCATTTCATATTTTTGTCTAAAAAGGGTTAAATTCTATCAATCTATCTGTGCTTTGCATTAGAAACTACCAGCTTTACGTGTTCTAACACGTTATTGGGTTCCAGATAACCTAATCTGGGGTCTGAATTGTTAACAGTCTTGCTTCATGATAGGACGTACTGAGTTTGGTTCTTCGCCCGGTTACTGCAAAACCTGACCGAAGTAGTTTGTGATCGTCCTCATTGTATGCTGCTGCATATGCGCACAAACCTTAAAACAGGCCACGACAATAGCCTTATACGTGCTTTGCTTCTCATCATTCTCATTATCCTCCCATTCGAAGGGACACATGGCTCACTGAATGCAATAGTGTCACAACACAAAAAAAAACTGCCCTTTTGGATTTAACACTACGACTGAGCTCTAGAAATACGTAACTACGTCCGACACTAACAGCACTATCGTCATCTGGTGGGGTGTACCTGCCTTCACTGTCGGAGGTAGGTACATCTTTAGCTCCATCTTAGTATTAACCCCAAATGGGCAATTTTGGGTTCTGCCACTACCGCATTCAGTGAGCGATATAAAACTTGCATTTACAGAAAAGTTGTTCAACAAACTAAGCTACAAACTTAAGTCCACACCGACTTACATCCAGTCCTATGAGATCAAATTCTGAAATAACATATTTTGGTGCAGCAAGCACAGACACAAAGACCTTTCTTTGAAATTCTGGACAATATTTATACGGCCAATTAACACGACCCCCACAGTGAACACACAAACTGGTAACCAGAATTTTACGTTGTAATTACAGGTTATCACAGCGGTGTTGCTTGAAATTCAAGCCTTTTCGAATATTAACGCTGTGCCGCTGGGTTAATTTTCAGGACGTTTCGAACGATCGCAACGCCTTCGTTTTCAGGTTCTAGCAGTCCACCCATTTCGGAAGTTCGACACTTGAAGGTGAAGGCATTAGATCTAGTGAAACCTCTGGGATTATTTACCCAACGACACATAGTAACATACCGTAAGACAAAAACAGTCAACTCATTACGTCATACACACCTGCCTACTCCGTTCAAGACTCAAATCTCCAGGGTATTCCTCGAAGTGTGCTACATGACAGTATGGTTATTGATGAGGTCTTCGCTCTTCTAGGACGTTACGCAGCTTGGACTGGTGGTAGTCTGTTACCGTCGTTTCGGGATATCCTGTCTGTACCATCTTTGAGTGCTTTTGACTGCTTGATACATGGAGATGGGGCAAATACGTTGTCCCGAAACGTCGATAACGAACTACCAGTCAACCCTCTGTAACATTCCAGAACACCGAAGACCTCATTCACACAGCGGCGTAAGCCTGAAACCACGCAAAGTTAGCACTTAAAACTATGGAAGGTTTTAAGAAAAACTTCCTATCTTTTTAACTCTTTAAAGCATGGCAATAACTCGTGGTTTGTGCAGCCGGTATGGATGCCGGCAAAACTTATCAAAATTAGAACTTCTGCTGTTCTTCCCCCCCCCCCCTCCCTCTTCCACTGCCATTTAATTCATTAGAGTGGCATCAAACAAACAACGAAAAGGCGCTGGTTGTAACCCATGTGGACTAGCAACTTGCCCTCACATTCAGGAACTATACATTTTGCCCATATAACGTATTTATGCGTTTTGTCTGATTCTTACATTACGTAACGACCATTTCTCTAATCAAAATTAACCGGGTAGTCTTTCTAACGGGGGGGGGGGTCACACTTTCTTTATTGTGAATTAGGGACTGGATTTGCATATCGCTGGCGTCACCAAATGCTGTTTTCACTAAATAGTGTTTAGCGGCCAATCGAACTTTATTTTTGATGATGTGATTATTTATTTATTTTACTGCTAAAATGTGTAACGTGAGGTTCTATTATTTATTGTATTAGTACCGTCAATACTATTCTTTCTTGGCCTGAGGATGGCCGGTTAACGGCTGAAACATGTCGCCAGATATAACCCAGTTGTACTAATACATCTGGTCTTTACATATATTGTGTATTGACGGTACTAATACAATAAATAATTGACGATACACAACGGGATGGCTCCCTTCAAAAGAAAAAGTTCGTTTCTATGCCAAAAACAATGTCTGGGCTTGTGCATTCACTGAAATATAAAAACAAGTAATTTTCCACAAATTATAAAATTCGTTTCCTCTCTTCGGATAGACATGTTACAGTGACAAGTTTGGAACTACGAACTACAAGAGTACTACTGTGAATTTATACACAACTATGAGAATACAAAACAAGAGATACTTACTGTAGCTAGTGACATCCGCTTCCATATGTCACGAATAGAACTGCGTTCAAAAAGTAGCAAACATGTTTCAGTTTCACGATAATATAATCACTGTAAATTGTCGTTTGCTTGTTTGCACACATACATTACGGATCAGGCACTGAGCCTACCGAAAAACAGCAGAACTTTCTCAGGTATATCCAAAGAACGGTTCCGATACAAAACACAGCAGTCACTCAAAGCATAAGAGAGAGAAGTCGTACCGAACGGGAGCAGATCACAGCTTCTGAACCCCAACAGTGTACCCGCCTCTCTACAAAACCAACACGCACTATGTGCTTATGCTGAAGACAACAAATATCTTTGTCCGATACAGTTCCACAAAACAACAGCTGGACTGAACTGTCTTGTCAGCGGTTAGGAACACACAGCACGCCTTTCGACTTCCTTGCTCTGTGCCAGACTACACTCTCTGGTCTGCTACATGGGAGTTTCTGTATTACAGAAAAAGATAGAACATAGTCACTCTCTCTCTCATTCCACTGTTTGGTGATCTACCATTTCGGGATCTTTCGCGAAAGAGAGAAACTGAGAGGTGGATTTGGCTCTCTACTGGCGAAAATATATTTTCTATCTCCTTCACGCTTTCACGCCTACCGTCATTCGTTCTCATTCCCTTACATACAAAGGACCATCGGAGCAGAGGGAGGCATCTTTTTACTCTCTTACTCTTCCTCTCATTGATGCGTGGATTTCTCTCTCTCTCTCTCTCTCTCTCTCTCTCACTGTATCTATCTTCCTCACTGACGGCACTTGCGCAGTGACGCCCAGAAGCTATCGCCTATTTTCGGACGCATTCGTCCACGTTCGTTCATGGCTGTTATATATACGTAATATGTTTTAAAGGGAACAGACGACAATGAATCCGTGGTTGCTGCTATATGGGCCAGTGAATGGTCTATGCGAGACGCGTTGCCTTCAAGCGGAAGAGAAGAAACGATATATGAACTGAACTGGAAAAAGATGGTTGATGTATTACATAAGTCGAGAAACTGAAATATAAAATTATACATACCAGAGGGCCTGTCATCACGACACACACTTGAGGCAAATTTGCAGCTGAAAGTCCTAATCAAGCACCCGAATCATGAATCGCTTGATAGTAATAAGTGGGTCAGTTTTATGTTTTGACTTCTTTACTTTCGGGGGAAAGAACCCCGGCACCTAGAGTCTAACAGTAGATATGAATGGTAAACAAAGATGCGATTATTACTTACACGTAAGACAAAAATGCGGAAAAAGAAACAATCTGTAACAGACTGCATACCTATAAATGGATTCAGAAAAGTTCCACTTTCCTTCCAGTGCTCTGTCCAAATATATAGAGAACCACAATTCCAATGTCTCTTTCTATGATCTACATTTCGGTCTGTACCATTCTCCCACAACGTGCTCGTGGAATTCATACTGAATAGAAAACTCGCACCCATTTTACTTCAGAATAAATAATTTAAAATTTTCGGATATCAGAATTTCATCGCCATATTCAATACAGCGTGCCACTAGATGGCCGGAGCCAGATAAATCCACTCGATATTCTCAAAACCAATCTCTTTAACTCAGAGTTTAATTTCTATGGTAAAACCAACTAGATGAACCAATGTATCAAATTTATGTTATTTTGGAATGACACTCTACGCGTTTCGGACGGTCTTTCCGTCCATCATCAGGAGTTCAGTTTGACACATGCCTGTTGCTGTATGAACAGTCTTGAACTCCTGATGATAGACGGAAAGACCGTCCGAACAAGAGCGTCATTCCAAAATAAAATAAATTTGATACACGAGTGCATCTACTTGGAATTAATATAGAAATATATTACGATGCACTGCCCTATGAACGTCAAATCAGAGTTTAATATTTTCCTCTGTCTACGCCAAGGTCTCCACATGTGCTGTCACTTTTCCCTTTCTTGGCACTTTCAAACAAATCCATCCAAGTCGGAGACAATGTGTGAAATTCCACAATACGATGTCACGTTATGGTGAACATCTATTAGGTTTCTCACCAATCCCGAGATTGTAGGACCGCCCCTTGTTGACTGTATGAGAATACTTGATCTAAATATTCTCAGCTAACTTCCATGTCTGTGGGCCGTTTGTAGCACCTGGAACCTACAGATGCACCATGCCGATGTGGGAGGCAAATATAGCGCCTTTAAAATCGGGTGACAGAAGATCGACTCCTGCTTTGTATTCCGGAGGTCTCAGTTCAAATCTGGGCCTTCAAACAAAGTATATTTACTGAATTTCCTTAGTGATTGCCGGTCCACTCTGTGAAGTGTTGAAAGAGTAATACATCTCAAATTTAGTTACGTAGTTTTCTGCTGATGACAACATCGTAAAATGTATGTACGAATGAATGAATTAATCTATTTATAAATATGTACATGTATGTATATGTGTGTGTGTATGTATATGTGTGTATGTATGTGTGTGTGTGTGTATGTATATGTGCGTGTATGTATGTATACGTGTATATGTATGTGAGTGTGTATGTATGTATTATGTGTGTGTGTGTGTGTATGTATGTGAATGTATGTATGTGTGTGCGTATGTATATGTGTGTATGTACGTGTGTGCGTGTGTGTATGTATATACATGTGTTTATGTATATGTGTGTATGTATGTATGTATGTGTATATGTATGTATATGTGTGTATGTATGTATGTACATGTGTGTATGTATGTGTGTGTGTAAGTATATGTGTGTATGTGTATGTATATGTGTGTATGTATGTGCGTATGTATGTATGTATATGAGTGTGTATGTATGTGTGTGTGTATGTATGTATGTGTGTGTATGTATGTGTGTGTGTATGTATGTACATGTGCGTATGTATGTGTGGGTATGTATGTGTGTGTGTGTGGGTATGTATGTGTGGGTATGTATGTGTGTGTGTGTGGGTATGTATGTGTTTGTATGTGTGTATGTATGTGTGTGTATGTGTGTATGTATGTGTGTGTGTATGTATATGCGTGTGTATGTACATGTGTGTATGTAAGTATGTGTGTGCGTGTATGTATGTATATGTTTGTATGTATGTGTGTGTGTATGTATATGTTTGTATGTATGTGTGTGTATGTATATGTGTGTATGTATGTATGTATGTATGTGTATGTATATGTGTGTGTATGTAAGTATGTGTGTATGTATGTATATGTTTGTATGTGTGTGTGTGTGTGTATGTATGTGTGTGTGTGTATGTATGTATATGTTTGTAGGTATATATATATATGTGTGTGTATGTATGTATGTGTGTATATATGTATGTATGTGTGTGTATGTATTCATGTATTATGTACGTGTGTGTGTGTGTGTATGTATCTATGTGTGTATTTACACACACACACACACACATATATATATATATATATATATATATACACATTATGTACATACGTGTGTGTGTGTGTGTGTGTGTGTGTGTGTGTGAAGGTATGTAAGTGCGTATTGTTTGTATGTATGTGTTTATGTATGTATTACGCATGTATTATTACGTGTGTGTGTGTACTTATGTGTTTGTGTGTGTATATATACATACACACTATGTACGTGCGTGCGTGTGTGTGTGTGTGTGTGTGTAGGTATGTGTGTATTTACATATGCACTATGTACTAGAGTGTGTGTGTGTGTGTACGTATGTATGTACGTATCTATAACTGAAATTACGTTGTTATTTTTCCCCATATATAAAATCACACTTGTAGTTAAGGATATGCACGCCAGATTGCAGAGATTGCCGATTTTATGAAGCGGTCGAGTCGTACCTACACTACTGCGGCTGATCCTACAACCTCGACTCAATTTTTCAACTTTACGGCGTGGATAATCAGACTGTGATTTCAGGGTTATAATGTTAACAGGGGTCAAGTGAAAGGGTTATCTAAGGGCGCTCAAGAAGGGACTTGTCACATTTTCCCATTAAAACGTCAACGTGCATTGCACTAGTAAATAAACAACACGGTAAGGATCTGCCTGTGTATGTGTATATACAAATACATTCCATAGTACGAATGTTTCAGAAGACGAGGCTGGTCGCTATATAAATAGCACCCGACGTTAGCACATGCATAAGCATATGTCATGACGTTACCAACGCAAGAAAATTCTTGCGCGTAAGAAGGGTACAAGTTGTGTCCAAATCCCATTCCCTACATCATAACTAATTCGTGTCAAGTCTGTGAAATGTCACGGACGCTACTATTGCGCTGAAGAGTGTTCCTTTCCTTCCGTGAAGGTTCTATCTCGAAAACCTTAAGTCGCACATCCGATTTTGCAATTTGTCAAGGTAGACCAGGTATTGGTAGAGAGGGGATGGAGATATAAGACACTGTTCTGGAGCAGGTCTGCCGTTGGCTGAGCACCGGAAACGTCTCTTACGCTCACGCCAGTGGCTTATTTACCTCCGCATAGGGTGTTCACAAAGTTACGTGACTGACGTGATATTTTATGACGTAGCAATGTTTTAACCAAACACGTGATGATTCGTGGGACATTCGTAGGCTCTGCATAGGGGCACAAAAATTCTATTTACACAACGCATGACGCCGTGTAATTTGGTAGAGGTGTACCAGAATTTGAGAGGGAATGGCTGCCTCAATCTTCGGGCTTTTATCGTAACGACGAAGGCAAAATTTTCTTCCGAAACCCTGTTACTTCCCTACAATTATACGACCTCACATTCCGAAAACTGTAATATTACTATTGGCCACCACGATAACAACAAATGTCACTGATACGTCACTTCCTCTTTACCTCCAGAAGTGTTTAATGACGTGATCGACCGAGTACTACGGCAGGCAACACGACAGCTTCCTTTCACATCCTTTCCAAATAATTATTCACCCCCATCCGATCGCTGGGAGCTGAATATTCTGAGACGATAAAACTGTTGTTGAATAAAACTACAATTTAAGTAACTAAATAAATGAATATCCGCGCTACAGTATTCACATAAAGAAATCATCCTCGCCGAGGATATCAGACGCGACAAAATAATAAGCAGTCCATTAACCAAACACATTATACACATTTTGTGAGCTACACTGTACACTGAAATACTAAACTTACTAGAATATCGACGATTCAAACATAACTTCTGGTGCAGGCTGTTGCCGCCATCAATTTTTCACATTTGTAACTACTACCAATTCTGCTATATTCTACTACAAACTCAGAACCGACATACATGACAGGAAATAACGCATTTGCTGACATCTCCCCTACTCGTGTGACTATTGCTAACACAGTACCCAATTATATAACACCACCAAAAAGCATAATATTACTATATACAGTTTAAAATTAAAATATTAAAGCTCCAGCATGTTTCGACACTCTTCGGATCATCTTCAGGGAGCGCACATAAGTTATACTATAAAACGCGGTTGTTGGGTAAATAAATTAAGCTGAAATTAGGTTTCTGTATCCTCAGATGGCTTCAAGGTTGCAGTACATACATAAAAGCCTCATGAAGCATCCCATATGCAGCTTTTCTTATAAATGTATAGGATTACTAATATTCATGTCGTAGAAGCAGCTTGTACTGTGGTGCAGTTGTAAGCATGGTACTAAGAGTGAAGCACGGACAAGTGTCATTAAAAAAATTTTACCAAATGTACAAAAACCTAGTTCACCAAGCTTTTAGTTCTATATTCCTTCCTTCTTTCTTCTTTTCTCTCTCCCTCTCTCTCTCTCTCTCTCATATGTATATAAACTTATATAATACATTATATTCTTCATATACAGGGTGAGCGAAAATTTCCTGTGCCATTGTGCAAGAAGCGTGTATATCGTACTGGACGTGGACAAGTCCCATATGTAAAACGCGTTAGGTGGCACACGCGTAGCACTTTTCTAAGAGTATAGATTGGTTTAAATGTCCGTCAAGGTTCACTTCCCACATTTTCCGGCTCTGTGACTTCCACCCTAACCTATATCCTATTTCTGACAGTTACACTTTGACTTTTGGTTCCACCTGTATATATATATATATATGTACACACAAGCAGAAAATGGTGTATTATTTAGCACTGTTACACTTAAAATTGCTTTCAACACACGAATTTGTATTCCGGAAGGGTATGGTCTTGTTATTGAACGAAACAGCAAGAATAAAACTTCACTTATAAAACACAACAAAAAACAGTAGTGTGCAAATTGTAAAATAACTAATAAAAAATATACATAAATACAAACACAAAACAACACAAATCAGACAAATAACCCAAGTATTTATACGTTTTTAGCCTAGACAGTAAAACCCCCATTTCAGCACCAAACGAGAGAAAAACTGATTAACCCAAATCTTTTTCACTCTAATTATACAAAACACTAACGGTACAAGTTAAACAATAATAAAATAAATGCCCAAAAATATCTTCACTCAAGAACTGGAAGGGACAAGAAGAAGGGGAAGACCCAGGAAAAGATGGAAAGAGGAAGTGGAAAGAGATCTTCAAGAGCTGGGAGTGAGAAGATGGAGAGATTTGGTGGCAGATAGGAAAAAATGGAAGGACATTGTTCGACAGGCCAAAGCTCACAGCGGGCTGTAGTGCCAATGGAAGAAGAAGAAGAAGAAGAATCAAAATAAATACAAGCAAAAATACAAAGCAATAAAATAATACCGATTCCTTGCTCTTTGATATGTTATAATCAATTGTCTTATGTTTTTTATTATTAGTGTTATGTTTGTTTCTCCCTATTGATATGGTTGTTTATTTTCTATTTTTGTACAAGTTTACCGACTATTGCCGCCAGGTGGAAACACAATTGCAGTTAATAAATATCATATCAATAATAAATATATATTATATATATCGTAACAATATCTCCCGGATCATCAGGTAACCCAACTAATGTAATAGTATCAAACAAAACAACCAAATGCACAACATTTATTCATTATTTATATATTTACTCTGTTTGTTCTACATATTGTGGCGTTACAGCACCGTTATCAGGGAGAACTTGTTGTCTTCTAATTAAACACCGCATGTTGTTACGTAGCTATTGTCTACGGTTACTAAAATAGTTACAACCTAAATATAACAGGTACAGCTTGCATTACTGAGAATGCACAGAATGGAATACGCCCCCCAAAAAAATAAAATTGCCAATAGTTTTCCTCGTTAGCTCCAAGCGACGTAAGGGAAGTACTTCGGTTACGACAGTGCAACATCTGTACCAATTCCTCGCCAAGTGTTCTTTCATGATTAACATTCGACGCTAGGAAATTCGAGCTGATGACATCGTCACAAAATAGCACACAAAGGGGAATTTTGTTTTCACGTACACAGACGCCAGCTGCCTCACGCCCTCCCACTTGACATCCTGTTTTGTCATCAAAACATCATGTTTATTCACTGTCTCTATCCTGCATGTTAATATGTACTCCCAGCGTCAGTTATCACATTATTTTTTATACTTTGCTTATTCTTACGTTCTGGGCCACTTACTACAATTTAAGCCACAAAGTCCACACAACTGCATTACAGTTACAATAATACGCTAATTGCTTCTGTTACATTATTATTATTATCATCATTATCATCATAATCATCTCCTTTATGCAGGGTATTTATACTTATATTCCGGAGACAAACTGTGTCCCTAGGGAGTACAGTGTGGCAGCTATTCTGTTGTTATTATTACTTACTGCAATTGAGTTGTCACTCGGTGACAGTAGTCCTTACATTAGTACAAGCAAAACAAATAAGAATAAATAAATAAACAAATAAGAATAAATAAATAAATATATATATATAAACGAAACAATATAAAAACACAATAAATACAAATATCCGTATTACCAAAACACCCACACATACACTCACACATTACAAAAAAAGTTAAAACAAACACATTACAAGTTGAAACAAACACAGTGCAATATACACACCAATGAAATAGTCATAGTATAATAAAGTACCCTCAGTATAAGGTCACCCTAATATATCAGATCACGTACATTGTGACTATAATATAATTGTGTGAATATTTTGGCTTAAATTATAGTAACTGAAATATAATGCACGGCAAGGAAAATGTGGAAGTTGTAGGGCAGATTTTCCCAACCAGAGTTCCGCAGAACATTGTTGGTGGTGGGGGTGGGGGATCAGCGAAAAATCGTGGAAATGAATAAATAGAAATTTTGAAATACTGCAAAAAATGCCAAGCATCGTTATAAAAATATCACAGAAATATGAAAATGTACAAGAACAACGCTTTACATTCTTCGTACACGCTAGTAGTATTTATATGTACATGAATGTATTTGTAAAGAGTACATATATATAAATATATATACATATATATATCTGCTCTGTACATATAAATTTTCTTGACAATTTATCAGTAACTGAACTCTGCCCCCCGCTCCCCCCCCCCCGCCCCATCCCATTCAACGTTTCTGCCTGTGAAGATTTTTATAGGTAAGGGTTCCTTGGGATATTGAAAGTTATTTTAGGGGGATTCCCCCATGCAAAAAAAAAAAAAAAAAGGAAACACATGTCTACGGGAACGTGTTCCTAACGCACGGGTATCAGTTTCCGGTTTAATTTAATCTCGTGTTGTAGCAGCAAAGTTTGTAGCAGGCCCTCTTCAACGCTTTCCATCCTACACGGTAATTTGTTCGCGACCTGCTTTAGGAGCTATTCAAGAATGTCTCCGAAGTAAACCAGGAAATACGAGACCTTCTGCGAACAACTTGGTAAGAAAAGTCGCTTGAAATGTTTCTGTCATTCCTAATACGAACAGGACGGCCAAACTCACGAAACTGGGAATTATATAATTGAGTTATTTTGAAGAAAAAAAAACTTCAAACTTCCTAAGCATAAAGCTGACAAATATAACCTAGAAGGCAGACACCCGCCGCTATATCGGTGTGTCACAAGACGACGTTTCGAAACGTATGCTCCGATATTCTACAGGGTGTTCGCTACGTGACACTGCGTAAGCCCGGGTTTTGCGCGGAATTAGTCCAGTCCTGATTCACAACAAACACGGTCGCAACGACGCAATTTGAAGTGGCCGCATTAAATCGCAAAACAGCGTCAACATTCAGTTGTGTCCATATAAATTACTGTCATGCCTTTATTTCTTACTTGGAAGGCAGTGGTAAACCCTGACCCGGAAGTCACGTCTAGTGGAAGCATACTCAATGTGGTATTTTACACCACCTCTAGACCTGACCTTCGGATCAGGATTTATCACTGTAGGAACGACCCAACTAACAGCAAAACTAATCTTCAAACAGTAAAAATTCTAGGGGAAAGCTAGTGAGTGATACAACCATTTCAGTTAATAAAGGTCGGCCTAGAGGTCTCTACTTAACATGCCATAAGAGGCACAGCGGGGGGAGTAGAGGCTCTACTCGTTCTCTGGCTTTCGACCCTAGTTAAGTATGGATGGCCAACGCCAAGCCCCGGTCGCTTTACCCCCCAAGAAAGAGCCACAATATCCATTGTAGAGAGATCTGGATGGGCCACAGGGCTGATCAATGCGGGTATGGAGAAGAGTAAACCTTTTATTCGACGTGGATTCGAATCCCGGACCTTCCATCACGTAGCCTAGGCACTGTACCGAGTATGCTATCCCGGTTCGCCAAAATAATAAAGCGTAAATAAATAAGAGGGCCAGTACCTTAAAGTTGGCCACAACATTTTCTCTTCCAATGCTTGCCTAGTCCACAGCAAGCGATAGACCAACGTCCAGCAAACAGAGAGGAAGTTAACTTAAATTCTAACGCGCCTGACATATTACGGAGTTCACAGTTTCCCCAAAATCGGAGAAGACATCGCCCACCCTAAGGCGATAAGCAATTTTACTCATAGCTTTCATGCACGTTGGGAGATAGCTACTTACCCCTTATGCTGCTAACGTGGAGAATATGGTGAGCTCCTAATAATGCCAGAAGATGGCACATGGGATTAAACTCGGCATTCAAAGGGTTAAAATAGTCCTCGGTCACTTCCTTTCACATCTCTTACCAATTCGTTGTTCATTTATGTCATCCAGTTACCCGACTCTGTACACTTCGCCAGTTCCTGACAGTGCAGTTCAATCAATTATGTACGAGTATATAAGCTTCATAATCGCCGCAGTTAATATAAATTTAAAGTGATTCCGTTACAGGAATGACTTTACTCAGTGGCCCAGAGGTTGAGTAGAGGTATAGCTCTATTCTTCCATGACCGCGGCACTAGAAGGGGGTGAGTGGTCAGCAGCACGCCCCGGCCGCACTTAACCCCCGGGAAAGACCCTGTACCCATTTTACAGGAGGCTGGGTGGGCCCCAGGGCCGGTCTGGACAGACGGAAAATCCCGACCCCACCGGGATTCGATCCCGGACCGTCCATACCGTAGCCAGTCTCTATACGGAATGAGCTACCCGGTCCACATATTTAATATATCTTGTTAAACATACAATTTATCTATAAGGAAATAAACGTCATAGAATCTGCGACACCTCTAAGAAGCATTGCTGGTCGACGTCACATACATTTCCGAAACGATTTTAATAACTGTCCTGCACTGAGGCAGCTGGAGCCGGGATAGCGTGGTCGGTATAGCGGCTCGCTACGGGCTGGACGGTCTGGGGATCGAATGTCCGGTTGGGGGGGCGAGTTTTCCGCACCTGTCCAGACCGGCTTTGAGGCCCACCCAGCCTCCAATACAATGGGTACCGGGTCTTTCCCGGGGGTAAAGTGGCCGGGTAGTGGCGTTGACCACCCACTCCCATCTAGAACCGAGGTTGAAGAAATAGTAAAGCTAAACCTCTACTCCACCTCCGAGCCGTCGTGGCCTGTTCTGGAGTAAACTTTACCTTTTACTTTACCTGCACTAAGGCAGCGTGTGCGTGTGTGTGTGTGCGCGCGCTAGCGCGCTTGCGATTCGAGAGACCATGAGGCGCGCAAGGGTTCGCCAATGTATGTTGCCACAAACACCTGCGCTTCAGGCTGGGCCATTCGACAGTATGCTGCTAATAAGGCTAATAAGCGGTCAGTCACTTATGCAAGGCCCATTGCAACGACTTTCGTCTGCAAATAAATGAAACTATTTTACGTGATACATGATTGCACGTGCGATAACTAACATACCTCAGTCAGCATAGCAAGCAGACTAAGGCGTGTACAGCTGAGGACTTACGTTTCCGTTCCTGGAAAGAGCAAAAGATTCTCTGTTCTCAAGTGTCAATACTGGTTCTGAGTCCCAGCTAGCCTTCTAATCAATGGATAAAAGACAAAAGTTAAAGTAGTCTCTATACAGGCATCGACAGGCCCTGAGGTTTGCAGACTCCAAGATTTCAAGACAATCGGCACATAAAGGTGCAAGGGCTGTCATCTCTAGGCACTGGGCAACCCTTACCCCCCAGGAAATACACCTGGTACTCATTTCTGTTAGTGGCTGAGTCGACCCCAGGGCCATTGGGCAGCCGGAAGGATTATGTTAGTGAAAAATTCCAATGGCACCATCGGGAATCGAAACAGCGACATTCCGGCTTGTAGCGCAGTCCCACTAATCGATAGGCACCGAAGGATATTTCCCAGGGGGTGAAAGTAGCCACGCACTGACACATACTGCCCAGGTTCAAAACATGTGGTGCGTTGTCAGGGTAGATTAAAGAGAGAGCAGGCACCTGTAGAAACCCCGTAAGATTATACCAGTTTACACGGTCTCACATTTCAGAAGGCAGTAATTTTTTAAATTCTCCTCTGTTAGAAACTGTGGGTCGGGATAGCAACTCTCTACGGGCTGGACGGTCCGGAATCGAATCCAGGTAGAGGCGCGATTTTTCGTAACCGTCCAGAACGGACCCGAGGCCCACTCCGCCTCCTTTAAAGTAGGTACCGAGGCATTCACAGGGTTAAAGTGGCCGGGACGTGGCGTTGACCACCCATTCAAATCTACCTCTGAGGTGAAAGAAAGAATAGAACTATAACTTTACTCCCCCTCTTTGGCTTCGTGGTAGTTTATAGGGAGAACTTTATTTTTTACCTGTGAGAATCTGAAAATTACTTAGTTATTATACTTTATATTTCCCTGAAAATCATTGACTGCTTACATTTCGTAAAGTATAAGAAGTGTTCTTTTTTTTACGGGAAAGGAACTGAATTTTGAAATGTTATTTAGACAATTTCAATCTTCAGTTTTATACCGCAGTTGCACAGTTACTTGATTGTCTATTTCGATGTGCATTATCAGATAAAAAGATAAAGTGTCCCCGTTACAGGGCCGGTGTGGCCCAGAGGGTGGGTAGAGGTATAGCTCTACTCTTCCATGACCGCGGCACTAGAAGGGGGTGAGTGGTCAGCAGCACGCCCCGGCCGCACTTTACCCCCAGGA